>Ga0213869_10000576_pt1 | contig 29408 bp, 29 predicted proteins | sample PICome_10_FD_160083 | JGI IMG/M metagenome (GOLD analysis project Ga0213869, IMG submission 160083) | Coastal seawater microbial communities near Pivers Island, North Carolina, United States - PICO132 | ecosystem: Environmental > Aquatic > Marine > Coastal | place: USA: North Carolina...
TTTAACACTGCCCCAACAATAGGAACACGAATTCTAGTAACTTCAGACAATGACACGTCAGAGCTTAATTTAATTAATAGAATATACAAAGGACCAGTATCAACCGGTGTCACAACAGTTGTTGGGTATGACGGTGATGACTTTGATGAAAGTACCTTTGATGAAACTGTTGGTTCAGTAACTGATTTAAGTATATTTGAATTAGATAGAGTTATTACTAAGCCTGATAGATTACAAGTTACAGTAAACGGTCTTAGAAAATACTATGGCAAAGATTGGAAATTAAATCAAAATAGTACTACCAGTATTGAATTCTTAGGTAGTTCTCAGATTGGTGATTTAGATGTAGTTGTGGTACGTATGCAAAGTGAAAATGTTGCTCCAGATAAATTAAATTTTGCGTTATTCAAAGATATGAGAAATGTAAATGCAGTATACAATATTAACAAGTCTCATGTTACTACGGTAACACAAGCTGTAACAGCAGATGCTGATACCATAACAGTGTTAGATGCTAGCAAACTAAGTACACCAGATTTAGCTAATAATTTATTTGGTATTGTTATGATTGATGGCGAAAGGATAACATATAGAAATATAGATGTTACTAATAATACTATTAGTGGACTACGTAGAGGAACAGCTGGAACAGCGGCGAGTACTCATGCAGTAGGTGCGGTAGTTTATGACTACTCAGTATCAACATATTTAAATTATAGTTACAATAAGACTTGGTACGAAGCACCATTGCTAGCTGATGGTAGTACAATAACCAATGGTAAAGCCTTGCAGAACACAAATACTGTACCGGCTAAGTTTCTTAAGGGGCAGTAATTAAAGATGGATAAATATAGTATGGAACATACAACCGAACAGAAAAATATGCAAGAACAAACAAAACAACCAGATGAAAATAGTGGAATTCTTATTCAAGGACACTTAAAAATATTTGACCCTAACAGTAAAGAAGTTATGGTAGATAAGCGTAATGCTATTCACTATGAAAACTTTTCTAACAGTCTTGCTCAGAGCATGGCTAACAAAGATTTAGGATATATTTATAATATGTCATTTGGCAACGGCGGCTCTAGTGTAGACACTACCGGTGTTATCACTTATTTGCCACCAAATACATCTGGTTCAAATGCTGACTTATATAATCAAACATATCAAAAGATTGTTGATGATACTTCTGCGGCAAATACAGATGCAACAAGAAACAAGTTGACAGTTTTACATACATCAGGTAAAGTATATACAGACATTTTAGTTTCATGCTTACTTGATTATGGTGAACCAAGTGGTCAGCAAGCATTTGATAACTCAACAGATTTAGATGGGGATTTTGTGTTTGATGAATTAGGACTTAAGACCTGGCAAGGCAGTGCAAGTAATTTAGATCTAATAACACATGTAGTTTTTCACCCAGTACAGAAATCATTAAACAGACAAATACAGATAGATTATACTGTAAGAATACAAACTCTGACCAATTTGAGTACCACTTAAAAGTGCTTAGTTAATAGATCAGATAAATAATACTAACATAGGATACGGAGTATAGAGATGGCATACACAATTAACACAACAGATGGAACTATATTTGCTACAGTAGCAGATGGTACTATCAACACTACGAGTTCGCTGACGCTAGTCGGTAAGAACTACGCAGGTTACGGTGAGTTCTTAAATGAGAACGTACTGAAACTATTAGAAAGCGGAGCAAACACTACACAACCAAGTGCACCGTTAACAGGTCAATTATGGTTTGATAAATCAGCCGCAGTATTAAAAGTATACAACGGAACTTTATTTAAGAACTTAGGTTCAGCAACCGCAAGTGGTAGTCAACCAACATCAGTTGTAGCAGGTGACTTATGGTTTGACTCAGCAAACGCACAACTAAAAGTATATGACGGATCAGCATTTATCCTGGTTGGACCATCATTTACAGCAGGTTCAGGAACTACAGGTGCTATTGTTGATACTATTGAAGATAACGTAGCAGTTGATCACGTTGTTGTTAAAATGTTTGTAGAAGATAACATTGTTGCAATGATATCCAAAGACGCAACCTTTACTCCAGGTGCGGCAGTTACAGGATTCGCAACAATAGGTCCAGGTATACAGTTAAGTACAGCAGTTTCAAATGCAGTATTTAAAGGTTCAGCTACAAACGCACAAACACTAGATAATTTAGACTCAACAGACTTTTTAAGTGCTGTTGGTAACGACACAACATCAGGTACACTAGGTGTACTTAACGATACCGGACTAGCAGTAGGTGTAGATAGTGATTTAAGAGTAAGCGTATCCGGCTCTGACGTTACTGTACAAAACCAAACTAGTGACGGTGATGTTATACTTAGAGTGAACGACGGTGGTGTTGCAACCACAGTTGCTACACTTGATGGTGCCACAGCTACATTACAAATGTCAGCTGATATACTTAATGCTCAAGCAGACGGTGTTGGTAACATTGGTAGCTCAACAGTTGGATTTAATACAATCCATGCTAAAGCAACATCAGCTCAGTATGCGGATTTGGCAGAAAGATTTGAAGCAGATGTAGCATATCCAGCAGGTACAGTTGTTGAACTAGGCGGTACTAAAGAAGTAACAGTAGCACAACAAGATTTAACAGACGCAGTGTTTGGAGTTATATCAACTCAAGCGGCATACTTAATGAATGGTTCAGCAGGATCAAATGAAACACATCCACCAATTGCTATGTCAGGAAGAGTTCCTGTTAGAGTTGTTGGTGTAGTAAAGAAAGGCGATCGATTAGTATCAGCTGGTAACGGCTTGGCTAGATCAGCAAAACAGGGAGAAGCCAATGCCTTTAATGTTATTGGTAGAGCACTAGAAACAAAAAGCTCAGCAAAAGAAGGTACAGTAGAAGCTATTGTAACTATCTCAAGCTAAATAGCATATAATAGGGAAAATTAGAACATGGCATATTCAACAGGCGACACCATACTAGATGATGAGTACAACACATTAGCTACAGGTAACGCGGCAGGATCAGGAGACAACGGTACAGCAAACTTAAATACACTTTGGGGAACTGGTACTGGCGACTATGGTTATGGTGAAACAGGGTCTGTAATATCAGCAGTATCGGCTGGCGGAACAATAACAGCAACACAATGGGAAACATTAGTTGGTAGAATGGAAACTATTGCGGCACACCAAGGTTCATCAGTTACAGCAGTATCAACAATTACAGCAGGCGACACAATTACAGCACTGGCAAACTTTCAAACAGACGTAAACACTATTTGGGCAAACAGGCTTAATGCGACGGCTTCGGGCTCAGCTATTGGAAGTACTAGCTCAGGTACAAACGTATGGACCGGTGAACAAAACACAACAATGACACTTACATTTGCCTCAGAAAATGCGGCAAGATACTATTTTAACGCTGGCGGTTTAGTAACATTTACATTTAGCCGTACAGGTGGTACAACAAACGACAAGAACACTGAATGGTCTGATTTATGTACTAACATGGGAACTATCACATTTAGTGGTAGTGACTCGCACAGTGTTGCTGGTACAGCATACACTGGTACTACACAAACAGGCGGATATGCAGGTGGAGCAGGTTCAGCAAAATCAACAATTGATTATCATGCTCTAACAGGATCATACCAACAGTTAATTATCAAGTATGCTGACACATCACCATACACAGGTAACTACATTAAACTAGAAGCATTTAAGAGTGGTGCGGTAATTACATTTAAAGTAAGATTTGTTGATGACGCGGATGATACAGGTAATCCAACTTACGTATTAGCTGGTACAGATCCAGCTTCATTGGATAATGTAGACGGTACTCTAACAGTAACAGTTAGTGCTGTACAACCAGATGATACATATTTAACATCAGCGGCTTGGGGTACACCAACCTGGGCTACTACAGACACACTATAAATTAGATAGTTTGATAGAATTGATAAAAGGTCTTTTTTCAAAGGCCTTTTATTTTGGCCATAAGTATGTTATAGTATACTATGGAAAATTTATCTAACACAATTAAAAGACGTTTTGACCACGAAGCAAGTAAGCAGGCTCTTAAAGAAAAATATGAAGCTAAACTTCTATTTGCTCACCAAGGCGGAATGTTTTGTGCAGGACCAACTCTAATTACTCTGCTGGTCAGCATTGAAGACATTGAGAACCCAATAATCTTAGACCTGTATGACAATCCCACACAAGTTAATAGGCAAGAACTACTAACACAAAGTAAGCAACGATGGCAAGAACAAATGAATGCCTGGTCTGTTGAATTAGCTGAACTATCAAAACAAAGATGACCAAAGGTGTACTAATATACGCCTTTAACAATGGCGAAATAGACTATCTTGCTATGGCCAAATGGTCACAGAAACGTATTAAACGACTGCTTGGTCTTGATACAACAATTATTAGTAACGCTGAACAACAAGCAACAAGTGGTGGTACAAGAACATTTAACTCCAAAACATCACCTTGGCTAAATGCTAGTCGCTGTAATGCCTGGGAAGATAGTCCTTATGACGAAACTATAGTTCTTGATGCTGACTATATTGTAAATTCAAATACATTGTTAAAACTATTTGATACTAAGCAAGACTTCCTTATACATCAAACAGTTAGTGATGTTACAGCACAAAATCATTTCAATGGACAGAAATCATTTGGCGAGTTACATTTTCCTCAGAGCTGGGCAACTGTTTTTTACTTTAATAGAGCTAAAAACAATCAGCTGATATTTGAAACAGTGCGTATGATTAAAGAAAACTACACACACTACGCAAATCTATATAAGTTTCCTCGTATGCCTTTTAGGAACGACTTTGCGTTTTCAATAGCATTAGGTATGTTAAACGGACATATAATAACAGATAATAACGGTATCAAATGGCCTTTAACTACAGCATCAACTAATGTAGTAGTCAGTGTTGAAGATGATACTATCAAGTTAGAGTATGAGAAAAACAATAAGCATATGAGATTAGAACTACGAGAGTTAGATCTACACGTTATGAATAAGAAAGCAATGGAGGAAATCTGTGCAAGCAGTTAAGGCAGAACGAGGGTATCTAATAGTAGCACAAGGCAAACAGTATCATCAATGTGCCCGTGCATTAGCTAAGAGCATACGATACTTTATGCCTACTAGTAAAATAGCAGTAGTAGGTGACTGTAAGGATCCTACATTTGATTATGAAATAGCGTTACCTCACGGTGACCAAGGTGGGTTAAGAAACGATTGGCAGATACTAGAAGCTTCGCCATTTAGACAAACTATTAAACTAGAAGCAGACATGATAATGAATGGCAGTATAGATCATTGGTGGACAATGGTGGAAAAGAAAGATGTGTTTGTGGCAGAAGGTGCTCGCAACTTTTATGGACACCGAGCTGTTGAAAGAGATTATCGACGACATCTAGATATTAATAATTTACCTGATGTATATAATGCTGTAACCTATTGGAGACGCAGTCGTTTATCAGCAAAGTTTTTTACTACTTGTAGAGAAATATTTGAAAATTGGGATCAGGTTAAATTAAAAAGTTGGACTCAAACAGAACCCGATACTGATACTGTTTATGCTATAGCTATAACACTGTTAGGTAAAGAAAACTTCTTATTACCTACGTCATATCCTAAGTTTGCACATATGAAAGGTAAGATTAACTGGTGTCACGGAGAGGATTGGACTAAGGAATTAGTATGGGAACTAAACAACAAAGGGTTAAGGATTAATACTATACAACAGAAGATACCTACGCACTATTACATTAAGCCAATGGCAGAAAAGTTAGAGGAACACTATGAGCAACTTCTGGAAAATTAATAAAAAATTTAAAGGAGTAAAAGCAAAGACCCATTGGGAGTATCGCTTGTATTACGATGATGACGGCAATGTAATTACCTATACAACTGATAATAAGCCCGGTAAGTATATAGTAGTATCACAAAGTATCTTTGCACAAAATAGATATGACATAGTGGTAAAGAATGGATTAATACACAATCTAAATAGAATTACTGAGTATCGTAAGCTGATTCCGAGTGAACAGGGTATTGAAACTTTAGTAGATGATGTTACAATAATAGGAACTGGACAACATTGGGAAACAAAGTATTATGACTGAAATTGATGTATGCGACTTAGATGTAGTATACCTCAGCTATGACGAGCCACAAAAAGAAGAGTTCTGGGTACAAATTAAAAATATGGTACCTTGGGCAACTCGTGTTGACGGAGTAAAAGGAAGTGATGCCGCACATAAAGCCGCGGCTGATGCTAGTAATACAGATAGGTTTGTCTTAATAGATGGGGATAATTTACCAAGTGCTGACTTCTTTAACCTCACACTTGAACTCAAAGACGAAGAATATGAGCGAGCAGTGTTTCGTTGGAGAGCTCGCAATCATGTAAATGGGCTTATGTATGGCAACGGTGGATTAAGCTGTTGGCCTAAAGAGTTTATTTACAATATGAAAACACACGAGAACTCAGAGGGCGATGATGAAACTAATGTAGAGTTTTGTTTTGATCCTTTATACTGGCCCATGTATGATTGCTACTCAACTACATATCCTAATGCTACACCTTTTCAGGCTTGGCGAGCAGGTTTCCGTGAAGGTGTTAAGATGTGTTTAGATAGAGGACACAAACCAACCATAGATGAATTTAAAGATAGAGCCCACAAGCGTAACTTAGATAATCTCAACATATGGCATAATGTAGGTCGTGATGTTGAGAATGGCATATGGGCTATAGCAGGAGCAAGACAAGGCACAGTAATGACTATGCTATCTGATTGGGATCATACAGAAGTACAATGGTTTGATAACTTAGAAAAGTTATGGAATGAATGCCAGTCAGATGATGCTGAAACTATAGCACGTGAGAACGGTAAAGAACTTAGAAGATTAGATTTAGATGTAGCCGAACTTGACGAAGAACAAAGCAAGTTCTTTAAGAAACACTACAGATCCAATTGGCAGAATCAAGGTCCAATGGTCAGAGAGATAGACACACTAAAATGACATGGAACTGTAAAGCAATAGACCATGCTGTGACAGTATACCCTGACGGCAGTATTAGTCCATGTTGCCAGACAAGTCCTAATTATAGAAAACCTATTAGTGAGCTAACTAACCCTAACAGGTTTAGTGATTTAAAAACAGAGCAACCTCCCGAGGCCTGCTCGGTATGTGTTAATAACGAACAACAGGGATTGAGAAGTTTTAGAAAAAACTTTGAAGGGTACGATAAAGGTTTACAGTATGTAGATATTAGGAACACTAATGAATGTAACTTAAAATGTCGTTACTGTGGCCCACATTTCAGTAATCAATGGGCTCGAGAAATGGAAATAAAGTTAGATACTGTACATACTAATATAGACGATTATTTAGATCAGTTGTTGACAGATGATTTAGATGTGCTTTACTTTACAGGTGGAGAACCTTTTATCAGTAGAGATCATTGGAACATATTACAAAGATTAGTTGACGAAAATAAAAGTAAGACAGTGTCTCTAATATACAATTCTAATTTAACTACATTAAAATTTAAACAGTTAGATATTTTTGATCTATGGAGCAAGTTTAAATCAGTTTACATTAACGCCAGTATTGATCAAAAAGGTGCGTTATTTGAAAACATAAGAAGTGGTGCTAATTGGAACACAGTTGAAGAGAACTTATTTAAACTCAGAGATAAGGTCAATGTTGAAGTAGTTATTAGTATCTTAAACATATGGAAACTATCTGAGTTTTTAGATTATTTAAAAGATAATAAATTGCCCTATTCAACGATTATACTAAATGGTCCTGACTATCTAAGTTTAGAATGTGTACCGCCAGAGTTAGAAAAGTTAGCTCATGACAGCATAGATAAACTTGAAGGACTGTTGGATACCTCAACAATAACAGCATTAAGATCTCTGATTGGAAGTAGAGACGATGCTGAAAGTATGTTTAATCATACATTAAATCATATTCTTCTATTAGATAATTTAAGAAGTGAAAACTTGTTTAACTTACTTCCATTTGAGAAGTATGCTAAGAAACGTATATTGAGTAACAATGGATAAACAAAATAAAGGCGATGAAGTAGGTAAAGACTTTAAGTCTAAGTTCTTAAGTGATGCTGAAGTCATGAAAGAACAATTAGACTCTGTAAGTCCTACAATGTGTTTAGCTAAATGGAAACAGGTCAGCTTACACCTTACCACAGGTAAAACAAACTCCTGCTACCATCCACCTTTACACGATATAGATGTTAAGCCGTTAACTTTCCATCCAGGTGCTTTACACAATACAGCACAAAAGAAACAGGCACGTAAGCAGATGTTAGAAGGCACTCGCCCTGATGAATGTTCATACTGTTGGAACATAGAAGATGAAGGTAAACTAAGTGATAGACATTATCGTTCAGGTGAGCCATGGGCCGCAGAAGCATTTAAAGAAATAGTAGATGCACCTTGGGACCAAGATGTTATACCTAGCTATGTAGAAGTAAACTTTAATCATAACTGTAACCTACGATGTAGTTATTGTTCGCCACAGTATTCAACTGCTTGGGAAAAAGAAACTAACGAACAAGGTGCGTGGCCAACATCAACGCCTCATAACGATCCTAAGTACTTTCAGGGCAGTCGTAAGCCTATACCGTTTAAAGATCATAATCCTTATGTAGAAGCATTTTGGGAATGGTGGCCTGAACTATATCCAGAACTTAAACACTTTCGTATGACAGGTGGCGAGCCAATGATGGATAAGAATACGTATAAAGTATTTGATCATGTGTTAGCCAATCCTAAACCTGACTTACACTTATCTACAACTTCAAACTTTTCAGTAAGTGAAAAACTATGGACAAAGTATTTAGGTTATGTCAAAGATATATGTAGTAAAGACAATGTAGAACATTTCATGCAGTATGTAAGTGTAGATGCGTTTGGTGATAAAGCTGAATATATTCGTGATGGATTAGACTTTGATTTATTATGGGAACGTGTTAATCAGTTCTTAACAGAAGTACCAGAGCGTTCAAGTATAACATTTATCATCACAATGAATAATTTAAATGTAACTTCATTTGGTAATTTGCTAGCAGGTATAAATGGGTTGCGTCATGTGTATTCAAACACATATCAACGTGTATGGTTTGATACTCCTTTACTGAGAACACCTGAATGGCAAAGCATGCAGTTACTTCCAGAAAGTTATTGTGATCAACTAGATTTAATATGGTCTTGGATGCTAAAGTGGGCAGAAACAGAAGAAACTCGCTTTAAAGGATTTAAAGATTATGAAATGCAAAGACTGGACAGAGATATAGCTTGGATGAGATCAGGGCAAAAATTAGACGCTAAATATCTAGCTAGACAAAAAGCAGACTTTTATAAGTTTTTTACAGAACACGACAAGAGGAGAGGCACAAACTTCCTACAAACATTTCCTGAGATGAAATCATTCTGGAAGGAGTGCGAACAGTATGCTAAAAGATAAACGCATTCTCTGCCTAGGAAACAACACAGAAGACACTGACCGACGAACTACAGAATTATCTGTGTCTGCTGGCAAAACAAATCACGGATTAATATCAAAATTTGACGGAGTTGATGTAGACACTTTCTCTCCAACTGTTGGATTCTATCACACTAGTTATGTTGACTTAGATTATAGTGATTTAATTAAGTTAGCCGACAAGTTTGATGAGATTATTGTGTTAGGTCAGCCAGTTGAATCATACCAAACCACACACGAGTTTCATCAAACTGTTAGCATAGCAAAACATATTGCAAAAACAAAAACAGTTATTTTTCAAAATAACAGATTTGAGAACACACTAGAAGATATTGTTAAAGAAAACAAAAGTATATGTATACTGCCTTTTATACAGTCAGTACAGATAGATGGAAATAATATGCCGTGTTGTCGAGCAGGAGATACTCTTTCAAAGTTTGATCCATCTATTCCTTATGATCAAGACGCTGGAAGAAATCAATTTAAAGAAAAAATGTTAAAAGGTGAAAAGTTAGATAAACATTGTGATGTATGTTATAAGCTTGAAGATAAAAATGTTATTAGTCCTCGCATCGCCCTAACAGTTGAGTGGGCTAATCGACTGAATATATATTCGTTGGAAGAATTAAACTCGATCAAAGAGCCAGTATCCTACGAGGTACGAGCAAGTAATGAATGTAATATAATGTGTAGGTCATGTAATCCTTTAAATAGTAACTTAATTGCTGAAGAAAATAAAAAAACAAAAGTATATTCAGTTATACCATTTGAGTATACTGGATATCAACATATCAACATAGACAATATAGAAAAGCTCTATGTAGCCGGAGGCGAACCAACTATCTCAGAGGACCTTTATCTATTCCTTGAGGAGTGTTTATCAAAAGGAAAAACAGATTTAGAGATACAACTAAACACAAATGCTGTAAATTTAAGTACACGATTTAAATCAATAATTAAACACTTTTCAAATATTACATTTGAAATTAGTATAGATGGATATAAGGAAGTTAATCAATATGTTAGATGGCCGACCAAGTGGAACAAGCTAATTGATAATATAGATTACTTGTACGAAAATAATCATAGAATATCTTTTAACACTGTAGTATCGATATATACTATTACTAGTTTATATGATTTAATTAATTTTTTATCTTTAAGATATAAAGATTTGCCTCATCATTTAACGCAGGCAGAGTTTAAAGATGATATATTGTCGTCTTATAATTGTCCTACAATAGATACAGTAGTAAGTATGTTGTTGAAGATTAAACAATTAGATACATATAAAAATAATGTAACTATTAACCGTCAGATAGATAGTTATTATACACATTATACTAGTAGTCCTGAAATTAATTTAGAAAAATTAAAAAAGTTTTTTGAATACAGCGACAAACTAGACCAATCAAGAAATGTTAAACTAAAAGATTATATACCGGAGTTAGAAGCATGCCGAAGCTTGATAACGAAACAGACTTAGACTATAAACAGAGAGTAATTGACATTAAGTCTGAAAGCTTCTGTGGTGCTAAATGGTACAATGCTACTATATGGTTAGGCAGTGGACAAACTACTTCATGCCACCATCCTTTACCGCACGCTATTGATCGTGAAGCTATCAAAACAAATCCAAGTGCCTTACACAACACTGTTGAAAAGAAAGAACAACGTAGGCAGATGCAGACAGGTGAGAGACCTAAAGGCTGTGAGTACTGTTGGAAAATTGAGGACATGGGCACTGACAAGATATCAGACCGTGTAGATAAAACAAGAATATATACAGACGAAGCATTAGATCAAGCATATAACACACCTTATCAAGAAGATGTTAATCTTAAAACCCTAGAGATTGCTTTTGACAGGACTTGTCAACTTGCTTGTAGTTATTGTAACCCTGCGTTTAGTAGTACATGGGTTAAAGATATCAAGCGTAACGGTAGTTATACCAAGTTAGCCAGTGATGGACGTAATCACTTTACTCACGTTCACGAAAGCAGTCAACTGTTTACTATACAAGACCATAATCCTTACGTTGAAGCCTTCTTCAAGTGGTGGGAAACAGACTTACATAAAACATTAACTGAACTACGTATCACAGGTGGTGAACCTCTAATGTCAGGATATACTTGGCAACTGTTTGATTGGTTTAAAACTAATAGAGGCAAGAGTAAAACACGCATAGCAGTTAACTCAAACTTGGCCTTAGAACAAGATAAAATAGATAGACTGTTAGAAGCCGCTGAAGATGTTGAACTAGACATATACACATCAAACGAAGCAACATACAGTCACTCAGAATATATTAGAGATGGATTAGATTACGATCAATGGCTCGCAAACGTCAAATACTTGTTAGATAGTAAAAAGCTACGTGGTCTTCACGTAATGTGTACAGTGAACGCTCTGTGCTTGATTAGACTGCCTTATTTGCTGAAAAAGATAGTTAAACTTAAACAAGAATACGGACAAGACGCAATTAACTTTACTTTAAACATTCTGCGTTTTCCAAGTTTCCAGTCAGCACTGGTACTACCTAAAGAGTTTAGATCAGCACAGGCAAACAGATTAAATATATTTAAAGCAAACTATGGTGAACACCTACACGAGTTTGAACGCAATCACATAGAACGGTTAGTTGACTACTTGAACATAGTAGAAACTCCGCATTCAGAAGCATTTGAAATGCCTAAACTGTTAAATGACTTTAAGGAGTTTCATAAGCAATACGATGAACGCAGAAATAAAAACTTTACAGCAACATTTCCAGAATTAGCAGAGTGGTATAATGGCTTATAATATAATAGGAACCGTTGACCTTGCTTCTATCTATCCTGATGGGCAAATTACAACTACAGGAAGAATAAATCTGACACAAGCATTAACTGAGTTAAAGAAAGATCAGTTTGCTAACGATGACAGAATACGAATCATCTACGATCAAGATACAAAACACTTTTCTATTTTAGAAACAGTAGTAAGAACTATTAGCTCAGTTGATATCACTAATTGCTTTATACTGATAACTACAGGTAATGAAAAAATTGTCAGTGCTATTAGACATCTTGTAGAAACAGTGTCAACAGATAAAACTCAATTAGACTTTGAGATAGTTGACCGAGAGTTTATAGTTGAAGACAGTGTTCAATACACTTATAATGATGCTGAACCTACAAAGATAAGTTTAGATCAAATCAATGACCGAGAAAAGTTCTTGTTAGCAGAATCACAAACGTTTTGTATGTTGCCTTGGATCCACTTACACGCATATCCAACAGGCGATGCTTATCCTTGTTGTCATGCTGAACATCTATCAGGAAACTTTGGCAACTGTCAAACTACACCTATGAAAGAAATATGGTCAGGTGATAAAATGAAACAGCTTAGAGACGATATGCTTAATGATCGTAAAAACCCAGCGTGTACTAGATGTTATGAACAAGAGAAATCAGGATTCTTTTCAGGACGTAAGTCAGCTAATAAACATCACGGGCATCATATAGACAAAGTAAAAGATGTTGACCCACCTTTTGAAATGACATATTGGGACATACGCTTTAGTAACTTATGTAACTTGTCATGTCGTTCATGTGGACATATCTTTTCATCATCATGGTATCAGGATCAGGTTAACTTGGCAGGAGAAGAATGGGCTAAGAATAACAAACCGTTGTTTTGGGCAGGCAGACACAAGCTTGATATGGTTGAACAGTTAATGGAACACTTAGAATATGTAGATCAAATATACTTTGCTGGTGGCGAACCGTTAATGATGGATGAACACTATGTTATCTTAGAAGAACTTGAAAGGCGTAAACGCTTTGATGTTAGATTAATATATAATTCAAACTTTACTAAAACAAAACTTAAGGATAGATATGTGTTTGACTACTGGAAGAAGTTTGATTCAGTAGCAGTAGGAGCCAGCTTAGATGCTATGGGACCAAGAGCAGAATACATACGTAAAGGAACAGACTGGCAAGAAGTAGAAGCTAACAGAAGATTAATGTTAGAAACTTGTCCTGATGTAGACTTTTATATCTCACCTACATTAAGTATACAGAACGCACTACATATTCCAGACTTTCATAGAGACTGGGTAGAAAAAGGATTACTTAAACCTCAAGACTTAAATGTTAACTTACTACAAGATCCTGAATGGCTACGTATTGATATCGCGCCGCAACATTATAAAGATAAGATTAAAGCAAAGTTTGAAGAACACTTAGCCTGGTTACGTCCTTTAGACAAACTTAATAGAGCAACTGTGGGATTTGAATCAGCAATAAACTTTTTAGAAACAGATAACACACATCTACTTCCTAAGTTTTTTGAACGTATGACTAAGCTTGATGAAATGCGTGGAGAAACACTGTTAGATGTGATTCCGGAACTTAATGAACTTACCAAATAAAACATTCTGTATCTTACCATGGGTCAGTATTGAAACTAGTCCTATAGGAACCTTACGTCCTTGCTGTCTAGCTGAAGATGAGTTAACGGATCAAAAGGGTAATAAGTTTAAGATAGGTGAAACTACAATACAACAAGCTAGAGACAGTGAGCAGATGAAACAGCTACGCCAAGAATTTTTAGATGGCAAAAAGCCAGACACTTGTAAGAAGTGTTGGGCAGTAGAGGATTCAGGTGGCAAATCAAAAAGAGAATATACCTTAGATAGATTAAAGCATATGGGTATAAGCGACGAGTGGACTGGTGACGCAAAACCGTTAATGTTTGTTGACTTTAAATTAGGTAACATATGTAACTTAAAATGTCGTATATGTGGTAGTTGGAGTTCAAGCTCATACGCAACAGAAGAAGTACAACAGTTTCCTACAGCACGACGTAAATCTAGTTTCCCTTACAAAATGATTGAACAAGGTCGTTGGCCTAGAGAACAACAATCATTCTGGGAAGAGATGTCAGCCAATGTAGATAACATACGCTACTTAGAGTTTACTGGTGGTGAGCCCTTTATGATTAAAGAACACTTTCAGTTCTTAGAAACTTTAGTAGAAAAAGGTGTAGCAGGCAACATTGAAATACACTACAATACTAATGGCACAATGTTTCCTGATGCTAAACATATATGGAAAGAATTTAAACTAGTTGAAATAGCATTTAGTATAGATGATGTCGATGAACGTTTTGAATATCAACGTAAGAATGCTATATGGTCAGAAGTTAATGATAATATAAGAAAGTTTAGAGAGCTTAAACAAGAACTTGGTAACATAGTTCTACAGGTATGCTCTACAATCAACGTGTTTAACGTTATGTATCTAGAAGGACTAGCTCATTGGATTGACAAACAAGGATTTGATAATGTGTATTGGAATATGTTACACGATGAAGAAGCTGTTAGTATCAGATCATTACCTATTCAGGCTAAACGTTTAGCAGAGCAACGTCTCAATGTCAGTGATGTTAATAGCTATCATAGAAAACAGTTTGACAGTTGTATAAGTTTTATGGAACAAGGCAAAAGCTCAGACGGTAGTGAACTATTAAGAAAGGTTAAAGATAAAGATCAGATAAGAAATGAAAACTTATGGGATCATCATCCTGAACTAGCAGAAGCGATTGGCTATGAAGCAACCTAAGAACAAACCAGAAACTCTATGTATGGCTCCTTGGACTCATACTTACCTTTCGCCACAGACTGAACGTAGAATGTGCTGTGCTAGTCGTGAGGACGCACAATCATTTGAACAGTATATAGATACCAAGGCTGGCACCGGAGTATACCAACCAATCACTTTAGAAAAACATTGGAATAGTGACCATATGAAATCAGTGCGTCGACGCATGATGGCTGGAGAAACCTTAAAGGAATGTGCCGTATGTAACGATAAGCTACTAAACACAGATGTTTACCGTAGTTATTTTGATCACTTATTCTCTAGTAAATACTATACAAAGTTGTGGGAGACCACAGACGAAACAGGCCATACCACAATGGAGCCTGTAAGTTGGGACTACCGTTTTAGTAATCTATGCAACTTTAAATGCCGCACATGTGGCGACATGTTATCAAGTGCGTGGGAGTCTGAACAAAGACAACACGGCATGATTAACTGGTCAAATCCTAAAAACAACTGGATGAAACCCGATGTCAAGAAAGAAATTGAGAAGTTCCAAGACTCTACAGTAGAGCAGGAATTTGCCCAAGCAGTAGAAGACCATAGAATAGAAGAGGTCTATTGGGTAGGGGGAGAACCGTTAATGTACGAGCAACATTGGAAGTACATGAAACGAATCGTTGATTTAGGAGACGGTAAAAATGTTTACGCTAGATATAACACAAATCTTAGTCGCATCGATTATCGCGGTGTTAACTTGTATAGGGATATTCTTAGCAGGTTACGGGATTGGCAAATCTGTGCATCGATCGACGGAACAGGACCGATTGGTGAGTATATTAGGACAGGTCTCAAATATAATAAATGGCTTGAAAACTTCGATCAAGGAGTTGAAGCTCAAGTACATAGCCGCCAATTACGTATCGACTTCACGCTCACGCTCCCAGGACTCTTCGAAGTCAAAAACATCCAGGCGCTCGCAAAAGAAAAAAACGTAGATATCTTAGCTAAAGTAATATTCAGTTTCACACCAGATATTATACTAAGTCCTTTGGCACTTCCAAAAGAAATATTACACCCTTGGCTTGACGAACTGATTACATCATCAGAAGGTGCTATGCGTGATGTATTAATCCAACTAAAAACAAGACCTACATTTGAAGAACAATGGCCTGATACTTACCAAGAAAGTCTTGCTCAAGGCAAACGTCGTGTGTTACAATTAGAAACTATCCGCAAAGACAAATATACTCTTGCTGATATTTTAAGTGAACGACCAGAGGCATTAAAGTGGTATGAAGCAATTAGTTAAAGTTACATTACAAAACCCGTTAGATAATACGGATACCCTTGACTACTATATCAAACCTAATGATACACAGTTAGCTCGTGATTGGATTGTTGCTCTTAAAGAAATACTATCTAGCAAATTAAGTTTACAAAAACAATTTTGTTTCCTTGGATGGCCTGATTCAAATCGTACAATTGAATATCTATGTGACGAACTTAATAAAGCGATTGAAACTATTAATCAGTTTGACTTTACTCAACATAACTTATCTGACTATGTAATTGAAGAATGGTTTTCACCAGACACTGTGAGATTTCCAGCAACATATCCAATCGAAACAAGAACTCCAGGTGATACTATACGAGATGATAGAGAAGCATTGGGTCTTAAATGTAAACACGGAATAATGAATCAATTACACAATCATTTCGAAGTGTTAGAAGGTACTATAGAAAATCCAAGTCCATATGGACAAGCGGCAACCTCTGAAGTTAGAGCGGCCATTGGAGAACTTAATCATTTGTGCCACGAGTTGGAAAGCTTAATATTAAGCCAACGCAAAGCAGTAGTTGCTCCAGATTGGGTACGCCCAAGTCAGATAACAACATTTGATAATAGAAAAAGATATAAGTTAACAGACGAACATAGACAAGGGTTTTTAGATAACGGTTACGATAGACAGTTTGGCGGTGTATATATGCACTGGACACAGATAGGTAAAACACTGTTTGAAGTATTCAATGATGAAGGTGCTCCAGAACTAACAGACGCAGTATGTGAAGCTATAACACACCTAGAATATTACTCAGGAGAGTTTGATATAGAGTGGGCGAGAGATGTTACGAGAAATAGTGATTGTCCATGGCACGACAAGCTACAGTTAGAGTTTGAAAATTGGTTACTTAATAATAATTTAGACCCTCGAGATCCTAAACTAAGTTTAGGTTACTTGCCCATAGCTCAGGTTGATTTAGAACGTAGCTTTGGCACCAGTGATATGAAAGAGATATGGAAGTTAATGAGCAACAAGTTAGATATTAAAAAAATTGAGGTCATTGACTAACCAATAAATATGTTGTAGCATTAGGAGAACTAACAAATGAACTGGTTTAAAAAAATAGTTGATCGTATAAAATTAGAACTACGATACAGAAAGAAACTTAAAGAACTTAAAAAACGTGATCCATTTATCTACAAATAGATGAGCATACTTGGCATCAGCAGTGGCTTTCACGACGCTTCAATCTCAATTATTGACAATGACGGCAATATAGTTTATGCTGGACACAGTGAGCGTTACTCTAAACAAAAGAATGATCATAAGCTCAATGAAGATATATTTTCCGCAGGCCTAGGCACTTCTGTTATAACAGACATTGCTTACTATGAAAAGCCTTTCTTAAAACAATTAAGACAACTGTATCAAGGTGCTGGCTTTGACTTCAAACAGATATGTACACAACAAATATTAAATAACTCAATACCTAACAAAGCTAAAAAGCGTATTGGCACTGGTTATAGAACACACAGTTATCCTCATCACAAGACACACGCCGCCGCTGGATTCCAAACAAGCCCTTACAAAGATGCCACTGTGGTAGTTATAGATGCTATAGGTGAGTTTGATACTATTACAATATGGCACGCTGAGTATGACAGTCGAGGTTATGCCAAGTATAAGAAACTATGGAGTCAAGGATATCCTCATTCGATGGGTTTGTTTTATTCAGCAATGACGCAACGTGTTGGACTTAAACCAAACGAAGATGAATATATCTTAATGGGCATGGCCGCATATGGTGTTCCAGACTATAAAGTGTTTGATGAGTTTGTGTTAGATAGAGAACAGATTAGATTTAAAAACAATTTACACACAGGTTGTTTAGACTGGGCAACGGATTTATCAGACTTTAACATTGCCGCAAGTGCTCAGTACACATTAGAAGTATTATTACACAGCGTAATGACAAGAGCAAAAAAATTAGGCAGTAGTAATAATTTAGTTTATATGGGCGGAGTTGCTCTTAACTGTTCAGCCAATGAACACCTAGGTGCTTATTATGATAACATATGGATTATGCCTAATCCAGGAGATGCTGGTTCAAGTTTAGGTGCCGCGTCATTAACATACGGAAAACAAGTTAACTGGCAACACCCTTTCTTAGGAACAAACATTCCAGGCCAGTATCCTGTAAATCAAATACTTGATGAACTAATGGATAACAAGATAGTAGGTGTAGCAAGTGGACGTGCTGAGTTTGGTCCTAGAGCATTAGGTAATAGATCATTACTAGCGGATCCAAGAGGTCCAGAGATTAAAGACAAAGTAAATGAAATCAAACGCAGACAAAAGTTTAGACCGTTTGCTCCTGTTATCTTAGAAGAATATGCCAACGACTATTTTGATATGCCCGCAGGATTCCCTACGTCACCTTATATGCAGGCCGTGGCAAGATTAAAAGATCCAGATAGTTATCCTGCTGTAGTACACAGTGACGGAACAAGTCGTGTACAAACAGTGTCTAAGGATTCAAACTCAGGTATTAGACAGCTATTAGAGAAGTGGTTTGTGTTAACTGGTTGTCCTATGTTGTTGAACACCAGTTTGAATGTTAAAGGCAAGCCAATGGTAAATGATCGCTTTGATGCTGACGCATTTGAAAAACTATATGGCGTTAAGGTCTGTAGCTAACTTCCTAAGTCTATTACCGTTAATATTTTCTAACAGCACTCTATTTTCTAATAACCTATCACCACACCTCTTATACATATCGTGAGCAGTATCTAAATCTATTCTTGCTAGATCTTCAGCTAACCACATAACAGCTTTGAAGCGTTGTGTAGTGTCTTGTATATCATCATAGCTTTCGTCAAATATATTATCAAAAGTATGATAACCTAACTCACGTAGATGCTTTAAGTGATTGTGTTCTGCTAAACAGATAAAAGGTTGACAGTGTAGGATAGGTTTAAGTGTTTTTTCAGTGATAAACTGCCCACCGCTGTTATCAACATTAAGAAAAGTTTCCATCACATAGCTAAAGTAACTGTCCTGATACATATCATCCATTAGCACTGAATAATCGTTACGCTGTTCACTGGTTAGATCGTCTACAAAAAACGGTCCGGCTTTGATAAAGTCTTTACATATCTGATTTTGTTCAGATAAAAAATCATTATATAAGTCAACACTGTCCCAATCGTCTTGCTCTCCCAGATTTTCCTGGCAATAGCTGAAATAACCGCGGTTATGTAGCCCTTGTTGCCACAGATTGGCCATAAAAACCTTTCTCCATAGCTTGTCTATCCTACATAAAGCCATAAAATGCTTACTACGACGCTTAAAATGCGTCAAAGACGCCTTACTAAAGTCAACAATTCGCTGATACATGTACTCTAATTCAGGCCAATAGTAACAATATTTGTAGTCTCCAGCTACACTATTACCAGAAACGAATGCCACATTGTGATAGTTATAGTCATCACATAGCTGTTTAATTCTACGACTTATTATTCTTGGATCATCAGCTTCGTGATAAAAGAATATGATTTTAAGCTTGTTTTTAAATACCAGAGGATTCATTAACGCAAAGTAGTCTACGTTCTTATCAAACCAACTTACTTGAATAGGATACCAGGCACCTTCTTGTGCTTCAATGGTGTGCTTGACTGTGACATCGATGTTTGATTCTTTGAGGTAATAGAATATTCTTGGATAATCTAGATAAGGTGACTTCATGGTAAAGTCATCATCAACACACTTCTCCGGACTCATACCGTTAGGTAAAGGTCTACTGCTAGAAAAATTATCTATCGCTAAGGTGATCACGGATGTCCTCCATCATTGTTGTTAATTCCTGCCATAGTACGTCAGCAAACGCACCACGATAAAAATGATTCCAGTTATGTTTTATTATAGGAATACATCTACTAAATATTTCTTGTTTTTCTTCTCTAGTTTTACTGTCAAGCTCTTTTAATAAGTTGGCTATCTTTTCTAAACGCTTAAAGTCATCTTGTTCAAGATCATAACTTTCGTCCCATATGTCACCAAATGTTTTAAATCCATATTCACGTAAGTATGCCAGCGAACCCTGAGTTCCTGTAATAACAAAAGGCATACCCATTGCTATTGGTTTAAATGTTTTTTCAGTTAGATGATTTTTCTTTCCAAAGAACACAGTTTCTGAAACGTGATACAATAAACTTTCACGACATTCCTCAAACAGACTAAGCCAGCAACTATGCATCTGCTGTGTTTGTTCCCCTTTAAACAGTTTAGGAAAGTTAGTTGAATTAGTAAATGTTTGTTCTATATCAGGATATTGGTCACTAAGTTTTCGAGATACTTCTGCTATGCTTACATTCTCAACAGGACATGTCAACGGAGCAGATATATGATTATCAAACAACGCTAACTTCTCAAAGTAATATAACATAGCAACACGATGTAAGCGTTCACCGCCTACTATGCGATTAGGCGACACAAATGTCTTTGTTATAGTTCTTTCTCTTGGAGGAGTAATAAGGAACGTACGATCATATCCTCTATACCAATCTAACGCCGCCCAGCCATGAAAGAAATAATAAAAACTTTTAGCGTTGAGATATTCTGTGACTTGTTCTACTTGATCACTTTTCTTTTCACTAGTTATTATAACTGCCTTCTGTTCTGGACTTTTCATTTTTGCGTTTCTTAATAATACGCTGTCCCACGTTGCTTTTTGACGCTCGAAAACTACAGGTTCCTGATCAAAGAGGTATATATAATTTAGTACGTATTCAGGCCACAGTCGAGGATAAAGATGTATACTGTCTGGATCACTACAACCAAATGGGTCATGATATAACATTGCTGTATTGGGTATATTTTTTTCAATATACGGCCAAAATGTGTTATCATATATTTCATCAATTCTAATCATAGTCGATATGTTTGATATATTTTATATAGGTAAAAAACCAAACGTTGTTCCTTTTGAAAAAGAGGTTGCTTCTATTGAAGAAGCACAACAACAGTCACGTACTCGTTACTGTTGGATTGTTAATACTTATAGTGATTACAAAGGGTGGGACTTTCTTTGGGAACCTAAGCCGTGGGAAAGTAACCAACGACATGCTTGGGCAAGTCAATGGCAAAAAGACAGCGAAACATATCTTGTTCCTAAACAAGGTTATCAAGAAACTAATTATCATACTGATATAACAATAACAAGACTGCCTTCAGAAGAACAATGGATGCCACCTAAACACGATATCCAGGACTTTGACTACAGCTGGCATCCTGATCCAACAGACCCACCATTGGTATATCAGTTTGGCACTCAATGGCAACTAACTGGAGGTCCTCGATATAAAACAGATAATGCCGTCAACGTAAAGTATGTTGATGAACCAAGAGCTGTTAAGACATCTATAGATAATTGTTGGGTGATACCAGACACAGTTGAGGACTTTGATTACACTTGGCATCCAGATGATAGAGACCCTGATATGAACTATCAGTTTGGAACACAACATCAAAAGACAGGTGGTCCACAATACAAGATCTCAGACAGCGACACAGTAAAATATATAACACAGGTAAAAGCACGAGGTAGTCGTATAGCCACTCAGGCTGTAGTAGTCAATCATAATAATGATAATCAAGTAACACCAGACATAGATGTTATTAAAAAGAGTAGATACTTTGACAATTACTTAGACACTTTAAAAAGAGTATCTAATTCATTGCCAGATGACGTAGAGTTTGTTTGGATACTGAGTAGCTTGTGTGACTATACAGACTTTGATTTTACTTGGCACCCTGAACAATGGCAACAAGGAATGTTACACGTATTTCAATCAGACGGAGAGAAGTTTGGAGACACATTCTTTATGCACGTGCCAAGTTTCCGTGACCGCATAGGCACTGTTGAATTATTAGATTGGTACGATTTAAACTTTCTTAACATCAGTGTTCCCAGATTACCTATACCTTGGATTAAGCATACAGATGACAGTCATGTTAATCAAGTTAAACAATGTAAATTAGTAGACCCGTTGATAGTTTTTCAGAACGATGATTATCAAGGCAGTCTTCCAGCAGTGCCATTATGGAGAGCAAAAACTAAAACAGTTACTCCTTTAACTACGAGAGGCACAACAGTTATAGTACCAAGACAGGCTATTGTAGAAGTCCAAGAGCAGTTATGGGATTATGAATTTATAGATAAAACACATCAGACTGTTCAGGACAAACCATTAGACATAGTGTTTATTGACAATGGTGAAGTTAATAGAGAAGAAAACTTTCAACACCTTAATAAGGTTGTAAACACTAACACAATACACCGTGTAAGCAATGTTAAGGGTCGTGTAGCCGCTTATCAGGCCGCGGCTAAGGTCAGTACTACCCCGTGGTTTTTTGCTGTGTTTGCCAAGTTAGAAGTTGACAAAGACTTTGATTGGACATGGCAACCAGACTGCTTACAGCAACCAAAACATTATATATTCCATGCCCGTAATCCTATCAATGGATTAGAGTATGGACACATGGCTATGATAGCATATAACAAGAAGTTAGTGTTGTCTAATGATGCTCCAGGGTTAGACTTTACACTTGATCAAGCTCACGAAGTAGTTCCTATATTGTCAGGACAGGCCAACTATGCTGATGATGAGTTCATGGCTTGGCGATCAGCATTCCGTGAAGTTATAAAACTTAAACACAGTGTAGAACAACAACCTGATGTTGAAACAGAATATAGATTACGTGCTTGGTTAACTAAGGGTGAAGGAGTTAAAGGCCAATGGTCAATGACAGGGTCTAAGGATGCTGTTGATTATTACGAAGAAGTCAACGGGGACTTTGATCTACTAAAACTTAGTTATGATTGGCAATGGCTGAATGAACGTTATCATGCTCTACATGATGAATAACACGATCAGCAATTAGTTTTATTTCTTTGTCAGTTAGCTCAGGATAAAAAGGTAAACTTAACACACGTCTTGCTAATGCACTGGCGGCACCTATCATAGTAGGACCAGGGTATATTGAGTAAGGTTCTAATTCATGTAACGGTTGTTCATAGTGTATTTTACATTCAACACCATCTGCTAACAATAAATCTCTTACACTGTCTCTATTGTCTATTTCAACGACAAATTTTTGTAACCCGTGCATTGCTTTGTTGGCCATCTTATCCATGATAACTCTGATGTTAGGTGTGTCTTTGAAACGCTCGCAATAGTATTCAGCGATCTCTAATCTACGTTCTTGCCAACTATCTAGGTATTTTAATTTAACTAACATCTGTGCGGCATCTACTTCTGAGATGCGTGAGTTAGTACCATATGAACTCTTGTGTGGCTTACCATTGTCTCTGTACATCTTAAACCAGTCTCTACTATATTCATCCCAACAAGCGATAGCACCACCACTGCCATAGTTAGGTAAGTTCTTAGTGGGGTCAAATGATATAGCTTTCATTATGGGAGCACCACTATAGTCACTGGCAAGCCAATGTTGAGCGGCATCTTCAATGATTATCTTACCATCAAGTTTATTGTGTCCTTCTTTCCTACGCAGATACCAATCAGCAAACACAGGTTGTCCGTATAATCCAACTATACAAACAGCGTCAAAGTCTGTTGTTGGAATCTTATCTAAGTCAAGTATTCCTGTTTCACTATTAACTTCTCCTATAATAACGTCCCAGCCTGTTGAAATAAAGGCATTAATAGTAGCAGGGTAAGTCAGTGCAGGAACAACTACACGTGGACGTGTTTTAGTAACACCATAGAAACTTTCTTTGTGGAAACGAGCTATTATTTCTAATGCTTCTGTACCTGAACCTACACAAACAACATGAGGAACATCTATACGTCTAGACAGTTGAAACTCTAACAAGTCTGTATTGGGCCCATTCATAAGAACACCACTAGACAGTACTTCGTCGGTGGCATCTAGTATTTCTTTACGTATACTTTCGTATTGTAGTTTAAGATTTATAAATGGAATCATTGGCCTTCATCCAATCAACATATTGTTTACAACCTTGTTCAAAGTCTACTTTGGGCTCATAGCCTAGGTCTGTTCTTGCTCTAGCAATACACAGTCTGCCCCTTGACGGGAAGTTAGGATCCTTAGCATACTCTACCCAATGCCCTTGGCCTACAATATCAATAACTGTGGTAGCCGCTTGTGCTAGGGTAATAGGTAACAATTCACATCTTGTGATATTGTATATCGCATGCTTACAGTCTTTAGTTGATGCCAACGCAATACCTTGTGCTGTGTCAGTGACATACGTAAAGTCTAGTATCTCATCAACACCTCTTACACTCAATGTTTCATTGTTAATAGCACCTACAACAAACTTTGATAACACACGGTCCTCAACATCTCTAGGACCATACACAGCACTTGGACGTATGATAGTATAGTCAAAGTGTTTACGGTAATCCTCAACTAACTTCTCACCCATGTATTTCATTATAGCATACTGTCCACGAGGGTGGCACTGTTCAGTTTCGTCAACTAAGTCGTCAAAGTCACCGTATACCATTGAGCTTGAAACATAAACAAACTTACTGACATTTTTCTTACTTGCTTCTAATAAGTTGATTAGTCCTGTTGACATAACTTCAGAAGCAACACTTGGGTTTTCTAATACTACTTTCTGCCTTGGATAACTTGCTAGATGAATAACTACGTCTGGCTTAAATTCTTCAAACACTGTATTGACCTGTGCTTTATCTCTTACGTCAATACGCCTAATAGGAACTTGATTACGTAGATCACTTTGACGTAGTTGAAACAGTTTCATCATTTGATCTAGAGGAATAAAGTCATAGTTAGTCATGCTGTCTATAACCATAACATTATGATCACCTAGCAAACGAACAACTTCGTGTCCTATGAAACCTAATCCACCACTAACAAGTATGTTCAAATTTATTTCCAGTCTTCACTTTCGTGTTCATAGAAATTTAGTACATAGTCAGTATACTGGTCATCGTCGAGGTCAGCATATATAAAAGCGTGCCTGCCCATATGATAGTCTAAGTCATATTCTAACTTAACTTCATTACGTTCTACCCAATCAGCTTTTTCTTTCTTTGCTTTGAACTTGTCTGCTACTTTCCAAAAAATCTTTTCTTCATCAGTTGATTCATACTCTGAATGTTGTGCAAATCTTACTCTATGTTTATTTCCTAGTTTCATACAGCCATCTCCGCTTTGATTGAATCCATTGGATTGTAATCTTGTATTATAACATCACTCATGGTGAACTTGTCAATGTCTTTTATGTCTGGATTTAGCCATAATGTTGGCAGTTCTTTTGGTTGTCTAGTAAGTTGTTCTTTAACTTGTTCTATATGATTTTGGTATATATGACAGTCTCCTCCGGTCCATACGAACTCTCCTACACCTAGTCCACATACCTGAGCAATCATGTGTGTAAGTATTGAGTAACTAGCAATGTTAAATGGAACTCCCAAAAACATATCACATGAACGTTGATACAGTTGACAGCTCAGTTTATTATCACTGCTAACATAAAACTGTGCTAAACAGTGACAAGGTGGTAAAGCCATTTGATCTAGTTCTCCTGGATTCCACGCTGTTAAAATATGTCTACGACTTGTAGGATCCTTTTTAATACCTTCAATTAGTTCTTTAAGTTGATCTACGTGAGTATCTTCTCGTGCTATCTGTTCAAACCCTTCCTCAGTATTTTTATAGTCATAGTAGGTAATCATTTCTCCACTACGTCTCCAGTTACGCCATTGGGCTCCGTATACCCGGCCTAGATTATAATCAGGCATATCAAAGTTATCCCAACTCTCTTCAGCTTTTCCGTTGATATAGTAAGCCATTGCTGGAGGCTTAGGTAAGATTTTTTTCTTTTGTTCTCGCCAACTATCTGCTTGAACATTGGCTGTCCATATAGTTTTCTTTTCTTCGTCTCTTGTACCGTGTAGTATTTCTGCTAGTCTACGTTCGTCTGTTGACCCTTCTATAAACCACAACAGTTCACTCAAACAAGCCTTAAACGCAAGTTTTTTTGTAGTGACAGCAGGAAAGCCTTTAGTTAAATCAAAACGCATTTGATAACCAAACACTGACTGTGTGCCTACACCAGTACGATCACTACGTGTTTCGCCATTATCTAATATATGCTGTAAGCTGGTTAGATATTGTTTCATTTTCTTTTTAATATCATATAAGTGTGACCTTCGTGTATGACTTGATCAGCTAAGTCAAACTGTTTTTCAATGACACCAAGGTCTATAAAAGTATCACAATCAAATGCTTTCCACGTTTTAGTAAGATGTATTTCTGTAATCTTAGGAAATAGTTGTTTGAACAAACTTGCTCCGCCTATACACCAAACATTTGGTTCAGGAGTAATAACGTTAATGTCGTTAATAAGACCAACTCCTTTGGGTAGTTCAAGTTCTTGTGTGCTAACTACAATGTTAAGTCTGTCAGGAAGTGGGCGATAGTTTTCTGGAATACTATCCCAGGTGTTTCGTCCCATAACTACTATTTGATTTTTTGTTAGTTCTTTGAATCTAGGAAGGTCACCTTCTAGTTTTTTCCAAGGTAACTTGTTTTCTTTGCCAATACCGCCTTGGCTATCACAAGCTAAAATGGCCTTCATAGGCCACCTAGCATTTTATCCGTTTCTGGTTGTATTAGTTCTGCTACTTGTTCAACATCAACAAAAAAATCAACATTTTGAATCTGTTTGTCGTATTCTTCAAGCTTTTGATTAAGTACCCCTTCAAGTTCAAGCGGGTCTAATCCTTTTTTACGTAGCGTTGACATATTTAGATATCTTCGTCTACCATCTTTGAGTTTAATTACTACTCGTTTGATACAGTCAACTGGAACATCTGTTTTGCTCACGCCCTCAACCAGATCCTCCCATCGAGAGAGGAATTCATCACTTAGGAACATGGTTTTCCTTTCTTGTTAATTAGTGTACTGTCTTTTTAGCAGTTGTTTTCTTAACACCTGTTGCTTTTGGAGCCGCTTTCTTTTTAGGTGTTAAATCTTTTGCTTCTGCTCTTAATCTTTTAGCTTCAGCAACCATAGACTTAGCATTAGTTTCCATAGTCTTTGCTTGTTCTAATAGATTGGTAGCAATATCAGCATCAGTTAACGCACCAGCACTTTGTGGTACAGGAGCCGCTGGTGGAGTACCAACATCACGTCCTTGTGGCTCTACTAAACCTCTACTGTTGTCTAATTCAGCTAAACGTTGTTGAGCGTCAGCACCAGTTTCCATTTCGTTAATAATACTGTTAAGTTCATCTAATCTAACATTTGATGTTGCGTTGGCAATAACAGCAATTTGGTTAGTTTGAACTTTCTTAAGCCAACCCTCACTGTGTAAAGCACCAAGCATATTTCTACCGTCTGGTAAAGTTGCTTTATGGAAAGCATCAGCTAATGATTTTGTTGCTTGCCCTTCGTTTTCTAATACTTTCATTACTGGATCATGAACATCACCAGGTAATACATCTGAATATACAACTAATGCCATGTGTGTTTGGTTTGGAACTTCTCTATAAACGATAATAATCTTACGTTCATTATGTCTTCCAACATGCTTAATCATTCTTTGTTTCTCCTTTGTCAGCTGTTTCTGTTTCTGTTTCTTCTGCGTCTTTTGGTGGTAGAAGTGACTGTAAAAAGGTTGATAACTTTTCATATATAGCACCAACTTGTGTTAACTCACTGGCACGCCATGCACCTCTTTGTGATCCTAATTCAATACAACTACGTAGCAAAGCTAAATCTTGTACTGTTAATTGAGGTCCAGGTTGCTGTTCTTCTTTTACTTCTTCTTTTACTTCTTCTTTTGCTTTAATATCTTTAACCATGTAATACTCCTATTCGAATAGTTGTTTCTGCTAATATTTAACGGTGTTAGACCATTGGGGGTAAATTTTTACTTGTTTTCTTCGTACAATGCCCATTGGCCAAAAGGTGGGTTAGGTTTATTGTTACCATGTACAATCCATACTGTTTCACAGTAGTTTGCGTCTCCCCAAGTACCAAATGGATAACCGTCAGTGAACACAACTAAACGTTTTGGTGAAATGTCATTGTCTTTGAGGTACTTAAACATACATTCAAAGTCAGTTCCGCCACCACCTTGTGGTTCATACTCAACTATGTCATCTAAGTTTTCGCTAGTAAAGTCTTGTGGATTATATGTATCAGTGTCAAAACAAAAGATATGTATCTTATAGTTGTTAAACTCTTCTGTGATACCTTTTACTTCACTTAAGAAGTCACGTGCTTGTTCATCTGAAATACTGCCTGACATATCAAGTGCTACTGATATATCAATCATTTCTTCGTGATCAGTACCTGGTAGTATAGCATCCATATGCCAACCTCTTCTACTAGGACGAGCAAAAGTATAATCATTTTTCTGTGTACTTTCAAGTTGCTGTCTTAACAGTTCTTTCCAGTTCATCTTAGGCTCTGTGATTTCCTGTATTATTCTTTTAACATTGTTAGGAAGATTACCAGCACCTGTTTGTTTAGCGGCACTTACCACAGCTTCTTTAAGTTCGTCTTTGATGTCTTGTAGATCTTGTTTAGATAACTTAGGTCGACTTTTACTACCTTGGCCGTCTTCTTTTTTCTTATCTTTACCTTCGTCGTCGCCGCTATCTTCAGAAGTAGTTGATTCCTCATTTTCTAAATGCTCATCTAATAACTGGTCAACTAGATCTTGTATATCAACCTTTTCAGCATTCTCATATAAATCATCATACACACGTTCGTAGTTCCAACCATAATATTTTGTATCGTGTAAGCATGGAACAGTAGTAATCATCTCGCCCACTTTGTGTTGTACTAGATCACCATTAACACAATAGTCAGCGGCAACGTTTGAAAGTTGAGCTTGATGATCGTTGTCAACTCTACGACCAATATGCTCGTATACACAATGAAGAACTTCGTGACCAAACAAGA
>Ga0213869_10000578_pt1 | contig 29388 bp, 38 predicted proteins | sample PICome_10_FD_160083 | JGI IMG/M metagenome (GOLD analysis project Ga0213869, IMG submission 160083) | Coastal seawater microbial communities near Pivers Island, North Carolina, United States - PICO132 | ecosystem: Environmental > Aquatic > Marine > Coastal | place: USA: North Carolina...
AACTGATTCAAAAGCTGAACCAATATCTTTTCCATTAAGAACATCCTTACATTTTTTATTAAATTGCTTTAATTTTTTAGTAGCGTCTCCTGCATAACCATCTTGCATTAATTCAATAGCCATATCTAACCAACTTGCTATAGTTCCAGCATATTCATCATCTATTCTATCAAACTTATCAGATAAATCTAGTAATGCATCTTCACCAGCCTTCTTAGTAATAGTTGAACCTATAGTTAATAAAGGTTTTAGGCCTCTAGTTAATTTTTCATTAACTACTGATTCGTCGACACCGACTGTTGCAAGCTTAGTAATATCTTTATATTGATATAAGAAACCTATAATAGGATATTTGTCACCATCAGTAACTTTATAGCCTATAGCGTTTTTATTAGTTTTAGGAGGATTAGGTATGTTTACTCTTTCCATATCCTTTCCTTTAAATATAAAAGGTGCCATAAAACTTTTTCCAGGTGCATAGTCAGTTTCAATTACTTCCCATTCACCAAAATTAGTTTTAATTTTATCACCTACTTTAAATCCATCAGTGATATATTTTTCAGCTTCATTGAGCGGCTTAATGTACTTCATTTGTTTTGACTCTTTCATGTCGTCTATTTCTTTTGATTTTTTTATTGCCCAATCAACACCTTCATCTCCACCCCAGATCAACCAGGAAACATATCCTTTGTCTTTCCATGGTGTTCCTTTTAATTCTGCCTTTATTGATGAATTTTTTCTGTGTCTATTAAACGATGCCATTCTCTTTACAGTGTCAGCTGAGATCTTTTCACCTTTAGCTAATTGATTTGCACGTGTCCAACCAACTGCAGTACCTGCATCTACTTCGTCTCTTCCATGTTCGTCTCTCCAATCAAGTGCTTTCTTAGCATTTTTCTTGGCAGCAGCAGGATAATCGTTGTAAGTATCTTCCTCGTTTATCATTGATTCTCCTAAAGACGGTGCGTTATCTGTTCCACATTTATGACAAGTATACATGTCATCTCCACCATCTTGCTTTAACCAAGTCCATGCGCAATTGCCACATGTTATATTGTTAGGTGATTCGGATTCTTTCGACGGTTTTGAATGTTTGAATTTACCCAATTTATCGCTTAATCCAATTTCTGATTCTACGCCTTCTTTAAGTCCTTTGTCATGACCGCCATCTCTAACTTCTTTAGCAACATCTTTGTCTGCTCCACCCCATGTGCCGTCACCTTTAGTTAAGAATGCATTTACTCGTGCATATCCCCACTGTTGTTCACTTGCACCTGGTCTGTGACCAGTTTTCCACGCGGCCATACCTCTTCTCATTACGATTCTAATTAAACCAATTGGTACTCCAGTTTCTTCAGCTTTAGTTTTAAGAGCAGTTTCTATTTTAGCATCGGCTATTTTACTTCTATCACCTTCTGCTTTTTCTTCATTAACTACTGATTCGTCCTTTTTATCACCGTATAATTCATGATATTTTTTGACATGTTTAGAAGTTTTCACTTCACCTTTGTCTTTGGCCTCTTTGTCTCCCGGTAATTCTTTATAAGCATCTGGATCATCATCGTCCATTTCAGCTTGTTTTTTCATTTTATCTTCTTTCTTCTCTTCATCATCGTCATCTAAACCTCTCATGTATGGATCTGGTCCCGGTTTTGCATTTGCTTCAGCGACTGCAAATTGACTGTCGTTATAAAGAGCTTCTAACCATTCTAAAAATTCTGGTGTTTTCTTCATTACTTTTTTATGTCCATACTCTTTAAAGAATTCTTTTTGAAAAGAATCAAAGTTTTTATGGTTGTTGATCATCTGATGTATATCAGACATAACACCTTCTAATATTGTAATTGGTCTATTTTCCATTTCTTCTATGTTGGCTGTTGTTTTTTCTTTTTTCTTAGCAGTGTCTATTTTGGCTTTAAGTATTTCAGCCTGTTTTTGTAACATTAATTTTTCAGCTTCGCTTTCAGATTGTCTAAGTTGTATCTTTGCTAAAGAAGCCTGCATTTTTCCAGAAGGTTCTTCAGAATCTGCCATTTCTTTAGCTTTATTAACAGCATCCTCTTTTTTAGAAACCAGTTTACCAATCTTTTTATTGATGTCCTTAACTTTGCTTTTTACGCTAGGCGCCTTTTCATTAATGTATTTCATATTAAAATTTCGGTATACCACCTATTTTTGCAGCTCGTTTTCTCCAAAGATCTAGCACCTCTTCTTTTTCTTGTTTACTAATTACGTCACCTTCTACTTGAGTGTCTAAGTATCTGTTAACTGTATCACTCATTGGCTCTTTTCTTTTTTTAGCTTCATATCTAAGTCCCTGTAAATTAGCATCTACTTCTTTAGGTAACATTAAATAATGAAAGTATGGTAGAAGACCTAAGTTAATTAGATTTCTTATTTCGCTATCATCTTCAATGGGTTTACCAGCTCTATAATTACCAGTGTCTACGCCATCCTGTGTTATGTGTTCCATTTCATGTCTAATAACATCTGCTAAATGAAAATATACAGTAGACCATTCTCCTGGAATCCAATCAGGATTTATACCAAAATCTATTACAATATATGGAGTTTGATAATCGCCCTCATCATCTTCATCTCTACCGTCTGCACCAGTTGAAGGTAAAACTTCAAAGCCTTTAAATTTCTTATCAATATGGATAGTTGCATCAAGGTCAAATTCTAAACCTCGTTCTTCGATTTGGTCCACGTAATCGATAACTGCTTTGCCACCTTTGTACGTGTTTACCCATTTCCTAAACGTTAATTTAGTTAGCTTTGAAGCAAGTCCATCGTATGCACTTCTGCCTTCTCCTATAAAACTCTCGTAAGCTTTGATATGTTTCATGGTTTATATATCACAAAAAAAGGGGAAGCTATTCGCTTCCCCTTGACCCCAGTGTATATTATGCCTAAATAATCTAACTGTTAACGGAGCCTGAATCAGCCAAAGCTGTACCATCGTCCGTTGTTGTGAAAATTTCGTTTAATGTTTCAAGGCAATCATCTGCATCTGCATATGCTTTTACCAAATTATCCATTTCTTCTAGAATCTGTGGGTGTTCACCGATACCAGCTGAGTTTTTCATGTAAACTTCTAATGTCGCAAGGGCTTCTAACTTTTGCGCTTCATATTTTAATCGTAGCGCTTCTACTTTTAAATTCATAAATCTATTTCTTTTTTAATTCATCGATTATCATTTGCAATCCTCTAAATAATATGGCAGGCACAGCAAATGTCCAGAATTGATCTGTGTTTATTTTAAATAATGCTACTAGCCAAAATATATTGGATTGTACTCCCATTTGGTTATTTAACATATACGTTAAAAATTTACCAAAGTAGCCGAGTAATTTGTTTAGGTGTTTCATAAATGTAATTTTATAAGGGTTATACTAGTTGATGTTTAAACTGTTTCACATATTGCTGAAGAGCCAATTCTTTGGCTTTAGCTTCTAGCTCGATATCTAATGATAGGCCATAATCGTCAATATGTTCATATATGTAGTCAGCGTGTGCACGTTTATTGGTTTGTGTATCGTCTTCGTGTATTTGTTGACAGGAGGAAAAATGTACAAGTTGACGAATACCTTTAGGCCATGTGGTAGAAGCTAGCTTAAGAGCTTCCTCTTGAGATAATTCGCCAGGGTGACACCAATGGTGATGATAGTCAAATGTAATAGGTACACCTATTTTGTTGTATACACCTACATATAAATCCTCGGTAGTGTATTGACTTTCTTTGTCATCGTTTTCTACAACAAGACGCTTGCGTGCAGATGCGTCTAACAAATGAAAGTTATCGACAAATCGTTGCATAGCTTCTGATTTGCCGCCTTGTGTAGTATTGACATGAATATTGATTGGTGCAGAATGATCTCTAGGCAAACCTAGTAAATCCATGATTTCGCCATGCTTATTAAGATCAATAATACATTTGTCAACTACTCGCTGTGTAAGTGATGCCAATACATCGAATGGGCCAGGGTGGAATGTCAATCGCTGACCATTATCCATTGCAATTTTACCAGCACCTTTAAGAGTATTGGCAATTTTAGTATAATCTGGTAAATCAGATAAATTATACTCGCTCATCCATGGAAACATATCAGAACTAATACGGAACAGCTTGATGCCATTGCGATTGTTCCAATTGATAATCTTAACCAAATCCTTAGCGTTAAGCAGTGCTAACTCTGAAGCATACTCAATACCTTTAGCGGCAAACGTACGTTTGATCATGCTACGATTGGTAGTTATTTTTTCTGATTTTTGTAAAGTTGTATTGATACAACAATACCCGTAGTTACTGTTTGTCATTTCCAAAAAGTGATATAAAAAAGTTAATAAGAAATAGAGTAAGAAATATTGGCCAAACTAACATTACACCGAACCGCTGTAAATTAGTAAATCTAAAAAACTCGTCTTTGATAATACCTGAAACTATTAAGTCATACATAAGATTAAAAAGTACACCACATAGTGCATAATATGACATCCATCGTATTTCAATAGCATAAGTGGTTAATAAATAATCTAGCATATTTCTTATATTGTGGTATTACCTATTGTTTCAATTGTTCCCAGTTTAAAAACCGTTTCCATTTGTGTTCTTTGATTAGACTTGTCCAAAGCATGATATATTTTCTTTCTTTAGGCTTTAGAATATGTCGAGGTTGTTCGTTGATAAATCTTTGCATTTTTTCTGGATCAAACTTTTTACCCAATGCAATACTCTTACATTTAAAATACAACTCTCTAGTAGTTCCATCAAATATTTCCATTATATCAGATACCCTTTCCTTTGTCATATCAAACTCGTTAGCTAAATCTTCAGCTAATTTTAAAAGAAGTTTTTGTTCCGCCTCTAAATGCTTTTTCATTATGACAGCTTTACGTTTGTTATATTGTTTTCTATCATAATCAACAGCCTCTATCAAGGTTTCACCTTGCAACCAAGGGCTTTCCTTTTTAATAGCTTCTACTTTGGCTTCATAGATCTTATCTTCTAAATATACTTCTCTACCTAAATGGTTAAATTCGTATTCACCAAATTCTATCCTTTGCTGAAGTTCACTAGCACCTTTAAATAAATATTTCTTAGGTAGTTTTACAACTCCGTGAAATCTACGCCACCATGTAAATTGCCTACTCATTAAGAAAACCTTTTTAACAATTCATCTATTTGCTCCTTTGATGTCCAGCCTGAAACCTCATCAACGTTATCCATAAAGTTGTCTGTAACAAATCTACCGTCTTTATCGAATACAGCAACCTCAAAGGATGAGTACATTGTAGAGTCTAGTAAATCCTCTCTAGGTGTAGAGTAAACGAACGCACCAGCTTGAACACTTACAGTAACGTCTTTAAATTCTACAGTAGCTCCTACGCCACCGTGTGTTTGCTTCTTAAATTTTAAATCTTCAAATCTCATATCTATTGTTTTAGTTCTTTAATGTTTCATATAAGTTACATTTTATCTTGTTTTGTTCCATATTAGATACACTTCTATTGTTTTAGTTTAAAAATTACCAGGTGCAACTTGCATACAAGTTAAACCCATATCTCTCCACATATCAACTACTTTTTGTCTATCATCAAATACACAAACTACATCATCAATATGATCTTGTGTTGGAAATAAGTCGTTAAACCATTTCTTCTTAAGATCGTCATCTGGCATAAACTGAAAGTCTTTGCTAGTTGGTCTCATCTTCAATACGTTAAATGGTACATCAAACTTTTTTAACCAATCTTTAGTAGCATCTTTAGTAGCTTTAGATCTTCCACTAAAAATAACAATCATGTGTCCAGCTGCATCTAACATTTGAGCCATCTTAATTACAGCATCATGTGGTTGATCAAGATCAATGTTCTTAGGATCAAAGAATTTATCCCAATCCATTTTACCATTGTCTTTTGTAGAAATAGCTCTTCGCTTATCGATAAGAGCCAAAGTTCCGTCTAAATCAAATATTACTTTTTTCATTTCTTTTGTTTTTAGTTATACTACTAATATACCACAAATAATCGACAATAAAAAACTTTTACGCGTTTATTTTAATAATTCTTCTAATTTATTTTCAACGTCTACCATTTCATCAATAGTAAAAACGTCCAAGTCATTAAATAACCAACCAGTGTCGGTCTCAACTAGAATAGTATTTGGAAACACTTCTATGTTTTCAACAGTGTGAATCGTTCTATCATCTGGAAATACAATGTATGGTGCAGAGTCTATACGATAATATCGTTCTTCAATAGTCATCTTATCCCCAATCTTTTTCAAAAGTATACCAATGATCTGCGCCTGCACAATCTCTTGCGGCTTCAATAACTAGATATTGCTTTTCTTCGTAAGTCAATGTCTTTAAGATATGGATCAAATGCATTTCAATTAATTCATTTGACCCTAGGTATGCGTAGCAATATTGACCTAAGCCTGAAATCAACCTGTATGCAAGATCATTACTAGAATTATATCTAGAACCTTGAAACAACTCTGCTGTATATGGCTGTTGCTCATTTTGTTTTTGTGTGAGCTGCCAGAAAGCATCCTCACTTAAGTTAGATTTAACTTCATCAACTATATTGATAATAGTTTCTTTGTGTTTAAGAGCGCCGGTGTAACCAGAACCGCCAGTTCCATTACACTTTACTTCTGTTGCAATAAATTTACTCATATTATTATTTGTGTTTAACATAATTCAAATTTTCTAGATACCCAACCGTATTTTTCAATACTGTCTTCATAAAATTCATTATCACCATACATAAAGTATGCATCAGCTTGATCTAGCCAACGTAAAGCAGTTTCTTTACAGTCAGCACCAACTGACATTACATTTTCAACTGCTTTCTTTGCCCACGCTCTTTCTTCAGCGATTTGTTTTTCATTAACCTCCGAAAGATCATTAATAAAATCAGTTAATTCCTGAAAAGACCATTTGTGAAAGTTGTAACCTCTCGGTCTAAATCCGTTAACGTCCTTAAAAAGATCTGATACCCAACAAAGAGCGTCTTCGAATTGTTCTTGATTTGAAATAGAAAATGTAGACATGTTTATTAGCTTTTAATTTATACTACTAATATACCACAAATATTTGACATAAAAAAATCTGGGCTGAATTATTTTCAACTTATTTTCAATTGTTTACTTTTAATCTTAATTACAGCTTCCAAGTTTTCTAAAGAGGTATTTAAATAGTCTATTTGAATTTGATTAGTACATTCTATAGTTTCATAAAATCTATTAACTAATGTAACGTACCTTTTGGCTCCTTCTAATTGTTGATAATCTTTGCAGCTCACGATTACAGCATGCGCTTTTTTATTAATAACAAACAATTGATCAATATCTCTTTTGAATTCCATATTATGGTTTTAAATAATTAAGTACTGCTTTCCAATCTTTAAACTCTTCATTGCCAAATTTTATCAATTCTCCTTCGAAATCAGCAGCACCGTTATTTGGCCTATCATCAATCAAGTAATCACCTTTTAATAAATCCTTTCTATGTGATAAGATCAACCTTCTATTCATAGAGAAACCCAAATACTTTTCTACCCAAACTCTTTTGGCAGTCCAAGCATCTTCGTTAGCCCATGGAGCCGTAGATAAAAGGAATACATCATATTTTTCAGATGCGTGTAACGCTTCTATTGCTTTAAGTGAACCTTCTATTGGTGCAGCTTTATAAAAACCTCTAGCATCTCTATCAATAATAGTACCATATCCTACATTCGTAATTTGCTCATCAGTGTATTCTTTGTCTATATAGCCTAATAGATCAACAACTACACCATCTAAGTCTACATATATGATTTTCTTATTTGCCATTCTTAGGTTTTAGGTTAACTGTTTTAAATAAAATAGTTGATAGGATGTAAATACCTATAGCTTGATAGTAGTCTATACTATTTATAGGATCTATAACTGGAACTAAACATTTGTTCCAAAGTATTTGAATAATTAAACCTACTAGAGCCACTGCTCCTAAAACTACGATTGATGCTCCGATTAAAAAGCCTATTGATTTTGATTGCATAATTCTTATCTTTGTTATTACTTAGCTAATATACCACAAATATTCGACATAAAAAAATTATTTGACGATTATTTTTGGATTTTTTATTTTATACTTCTTAGACCACTCTTCAATAAAATTAAAACCTATACCTAATTCTACTATTTCATATTTGTGATCAATGATAGGTTTAGTAGCACGAAGATTATTAATAACATCCACATGTATGTTTGTGACTATCATGTAATATGTGTTACTAGTTTTCTGTTTTCTATAAACGGCAACATTTGTTGGTTTATCTTGTTCTGTCCAGGGTAATTTTAGTTTTTTCATTTCCAGAATAATTGTATACTAATAATAGCCATTGCTAGAATTACACATACTGTTGTTTTCATATTGATACCTTCACCCATTAACCACCATGTTAAAAACGCAAAAGAAGTAATACCCATTGAGAACCCAATAAATCTACCAGGCCAAAGTAGTCCATCGTAATGCCCAGCAATTAGAGCGGTTGCTTTAATAAACATATAAGAGATTACTGTACCTCCTATAATAGACATAATTAATGGATTGTCTTTTGCCCATTTACTTAGAAATTGTCCGTTGGTTTGAAACCAAATTAGAATCTGCCCTCCTAAAAAGAGCAACATCCCTAGAATTAACCCTCTCAAAACAGTGTCGTGGTTTTAGTTAACATATGGCTTATGAATGAATGTCTATGATGTGGTGTTGCACCACTTTCAGTAATGGCATCTCTATGTTGTTTTGTACCATAACCTTTATTTGATCCCCACCCATATACTTCATTACCTTCACTTAGGCTTTTCATTAACATGTCTCTTTCTGTCTTTGCGAGAATAGAAGCTGCAGCAATACTAGTATACATATTGTCTCCACCTACCACTGTCTCATATGGTACTCCATTGAATCCATGGAATTGATCTCCATCTACTAATATAAATTCAAATTTAGTATTTTTATAAACTTCACGTAAACATATTTCCATGCCAGTAAGAGTAGCTTTAAGAATGTTAGTAGATTCTATTTCTTCTACAGGAATATGCTCAACATGCCAAGCTATTGCATTTTCCAATACCAATTGCCTTGCTATTGCTCTATTGCCTTCATTTAAAATTTTAGAGTCTTTAACTAATTCATGTTGAAATCCGTGCGGCATAATACATGCGGCTACGGTGACTGGTCCTGCTAATGCGCCTCTTCCTGCTTCATCAACTCCAATCTCGATTGCCGAATGATCGTCATGATAATTCGACTTAAGTAATATGTGCTTTGCCATAAGTTTGTTTTATGGTTATTATACACACGAGATTACATTTGTTTCCTTTGAGGTCTGTCCCACCTCATTTGAATTTCTTTTTTGTAAAAACCTAGCTTCTCGTAGAATCCTACATTTTTTTTACTACAGTTCAATATAGTTTTATAACAGTTCTTTTCTACTGCAAGATCTTTTAGAAATTCTATCATCATGGAACCAACGCCCATACCCTTTGCACTTTTATCTACTGCAACGTCCTCAATAATGGCTATTCTATTACCTGATCTGATTAGTTTATTAATAGTGATCATACTAGCTACACCGACTACATGTGTTTCATCTTCTACAACAATATATGTAATACTGTTATCCTCTAATATGTTCCACCATTGTCTCGGAGGTGCTTCTGTGTAACCAAAATGTTGGCTGTAAATTTCACAGATTCTAGTTAGATCATCACCTTTGGCTAATCTAACCTTTATTTGATGTTGTTCTGGATTTTCCATTTGTCATATCTGACTACAACCTCTTGTAAGATCTTTGCTCTAACAATATCCTTTTCTGTAAAAATATGTGTTCCTACACCTTTTACATCTTGGATCAAATTGATAAAATCTGGTAAACTAACTTGCGAAGCTTGAATATCCGCTTGACTTACGTCACCTGTAACTACAACTTTACTTTTACTACCCATTCTTGTTACAAATAACATTAGTTGTTTAAAGTTAGCATTTTGAGCTTCATCTAAAACCATAAGTGCGTCGTCGAAAGTATCACCTCTCATATACGCTAATGGTTCGAATCTAATTATCTTCTTTTCAAACAAGGTCTCTGTTAATTCATGACCAATTATTTTTATTAGATTAGATTTGTATGATTTCATGTAAGGGTCAACTTTATCTTCGATCCCACCTGGTAAATGTCCTAGCTTTTCGCCAGCTTCTTGAATAGGTTTACATAAAATGATTTCTTTTATCTCTTTGTTCTGCAACATTTGCAAAGCGGTATAACACGCTGTAAATGTTTTTGAAGTTCCTGCAGGTCCATAACAAAATGTTATGTCATTTTTTAAAATAGTGTCGACGTAATCTCTTTGTCCAGGTCTTAGTCTAATTGTTTTAATTCCTGCAGCGATCGATGCTGCTCTAGAGGTTCTTGCCATATTGTATATTTTTTTAATCACCTGCCATAATAACAAGTTCTTTAAGTTTTAATAATTTGTTACACTTCTCGTACTCTTCTAATGATTCGAAGTATTTAATCATTAGGTCAATAAAGTTACTTCTTTGTTTAATTCCATGAGGTATCTCTACTATATGATCACTGTCTTTAAACGCTATAAAACGATTTACAGTTTTCGTAAAGTTTCTGGTAATTTGATAATATGATGCTCTCATCAAACTGTCTTTATCAGAATTAGAAATAAAATCGTTCATCGCTTTCAGCCATTTGTTTTATTTAAGTACATGCCGTGACATGTTCTCTTAAGGTATATATTGTATAACGAGGTTGTATTGTGAAATAATTAGGCCCTAAAATATTAGGATAATACCTTATTCGTTTGAGTCCTTTTTAGACTGGACATATTTAGCCTTTGCTTTTTGTTTACGCTTAATTTCACTAGGCTTAGTAAATTGTTTTCTATCGCGAACTTCTTTAAGTTGCTTAGTTCTTATTACTTTTGATTTATAGTTTTTTAGGGCTCTTTCTATCCCTCCTTTATTAACTTCTATTCTTAGCATTTGTTTTCTATTTCTATTTGCTTTTTGATTTCGTAAATAACTTTACATTTTTCAAAGTCTTCTCTGCTTTCATAATGTTTTAACATCTCCTCCATAATAAAAATCTTTCTATCGCTTTCAAAATCAGAAAGTATTACATAAGTTGGATGATTCTGCATAGCGTCAAATACTGCTCTAAAGAAAGCTTCGGAATTAAGTAACATTATATTATTAACAATACTGTACCACATATCATTGTCTTTGTCGCCTTCGTCCCTGTTAAAAAATGAACTATCCATTATTGTTCTCTTGATTCTGTTTTATTTTATTTATATATTCAAGTGATTCGTCATTTAATTCTGGATAGGTTGCATTAATTCTACACAAAAGTGAGCCTCGTCTATTTTTACCATATACTGGATATCCCTTATCCTTGATTCGTAATGTTTTACCTGGATGAGATTTTGCAGGAACGCTAACAGATATTAATCCGTCTGGTGACCAAACTTCTATTTTACACCCATGGATAATGTCATACCATGGTAAATTATGTTCTATCCATATGTCATCGCCTTGTAAAATAAAATTTACATTTACTTCAACGTTTGTATGTATTACTAAATCTCCAGCCGGAAGGTTTGAATTATATGGATGTGGCTGTCCTTTACCTGATAATCTAAATTTCTGGCCAGTTTTTAAACCAGGTTTAAAACTAACATTTATTTGATTACCATTAACTGTGAATTTTTTATCTAAGCCATTCATGGCTTCCATAAAACTTACATGCATTTCTACCCTAACATCCATTCCGCGTTGCTGTGTCTGCTGAGCACCGCCAAACATTTGATCAAAGATATCGCTTAAGTTTGTATTTGAATCATGAAACTGTCCGAAGAAATCTGCACCTGAACCTCTAACATCATATGCGTGTCGTTTTGACTCGTCACCTATGACGTCATATGCTTCTGCTACAAGTTTGAATTTAGTGTCATCCCCTCCAGATTTATCAGGATGATATTCTTTGGCTAGTTTTCTATATGCCTTTTTAATATCTTCTTGAGTAGCATGTCTATCTACACCTAGTGTATCATAGTGGTTCATTATTCGTATTTAGATTACCACGAAGGTCAGATCTTAATTTACGCTCTTCAAGTTTTTCTAACTTAATCATGCGCTTTTCTCTAGTTAACTCTAAAGTGTTTTTCTTCTCAAGAGCATCAGCAATTCTTTTTAATTGTAATAAAAAGTCTTGTGTTATTTTATTGTTTTCCATGTCTATTCTTTACAAGGTCTGATTTTCCATTTTGGAAATCTTGCCATGGTAATGATTTATCTTTCTTACCAGTTTGCGGACCATTTATCATTATAGTGTCTTTATATGGATTTGTTTCACCATCGCGGCCTTGTGCCTGCAAAGTTCTACTCATCCATGTGTGTAAATCCTCAATAGAGCCATTAAATTTTCTTATTCTATCTAGATCAGGATTTTCAGTATCGAAATCCTCTGAAAGAAATTGTTCAAATAATTTAATATGTTTCATATCTTATATATCAGAAAAAACCCAGTCGTTTCTGACTGGGTTTAATTTCGGGGGCCCGCGTTAGTTAGATAGCACTAACACGTTATAGATTATATATCTTGCCTTAATGAAATACTTTCGTTAATTATCTTTTGCTGTTTAACTAAGAGTGCACATTTCTCAAATTCTTCTAATTCTTCGTAATGAGAAACCATAACCCTAAATGTTTCCATAAGTTCAGCAACCTCGCTTGGTTCCATCATTCTAATATGCCAATCACTTATACCTTGTGTTACAATATTCTGATAGTTTTCATCAATAGCCGCAGAGATCATGGCGTCCTTATATTTCTCTAATTTATGATCGAAATCATTGTTAGAGTTTTCTAAAAAATCATCAAAGTCAAAATCGTTATCTTCTTCCATATTTAATTGTTTATAGTACTAATATACCAATAATAATCGACATAAAAAAATCCTGACTGAATTATTTTATATTTATTTTCTTGGTGTTATTAGCTTGTTTAAAACTAAGAGTTAAGATACCGTCTTTCATAGTGGCTGAAATTGAATCCATATCGATTTCTTCTGGAAATCTAAACTGCTTGCTAAATGCCTTTGCAAAAGAATTTTCTTTGCCATCAGCACTGATTGTTAAGAGTTGTCCTTTGATTTCTAAATCAATGTCTTTTTTGCTAAAACCAGGAAGACTTACCATGAGCGTGTCTTTTTCCGTTTTATATTCTGGTCCAGTAATTCCTAATGTGTCCCATGCCTTCTTAGATACAGGGAAATTAAAGAAATTGTCAAATGCATCTTCTAATGCACCGTTACTTAAATTTGATAAGTTTGTTAAATACATATTTTATAATTTTTGTTTTATGAGCATTATGCCCATGTCCTATACTGAAAATATTGTTCCAAAGTAGTATTTAAGACTCAGTGTCTTATGCGTATGACAAGTTGTCTTATATTAGAATGGTGATTGTAAAGATTCTGCAATAATTGGCATACTAGCCATTTTTAACATGATGTTAGCTGTTGCTTGAATGTCTTTCTCACAATATGTTTTAATTTCTTCTAATCTGCCATTCCAATAATACTCGTTTACTTCTGGCCCTGACATTGCGTCTTTAGGTGATGGAATACCTAAGAGTTCTGAAATTAAACCTAACTTAGCAGAATTCCAGCCACCAAATTTCCAAACATCTTGTGTGTCTAATAGACAGTTTTCCCATGGTTTCTGCTTATGTAAGTGAAAGGAAGGCGGAACACTAACTTTATTGATCAATGATCTTTTGATAAGATATGGCATATCAAATCCTTTAATGTTGTGCCCAACCCATTGCATCTTAGGGTACTTCTGCATGATCTTGGCTGCAGTCGTCATAAATTCTTTAAGAACATCTGCTTCATCTTCTCCGTGAAACGAGACAGCTTTAAAATCATTAGGGTGTCCAGTTTCATCGAACTGTATCTGACCCATAGAAATACAGACTATTTTACCCCATTCTGGATAAAGACCTGCCATTCTTGACCACATTTTGTGTGGATCTTTAAAGTCCTTAAGTGTTTCTGGTTGATTTTCTAAAAGTTGAGTGGTTTTAAGATTCCAATACTCTTCTAGTGTTGGGTTACCATCAATTACTTCTTGTAATGTTTCTTTCTGTGTTGATGTCTCTATGTCTATAAAGATCATCTGCTTTAATTCTCCTGATGTGTACATAATATATCCTTTAATAAGTAAACTTCCTAACTATGTAGGTATTACTTATACGATGTACTTAGAAAAAGTTTATTTATTTGTCCCAGAATGTGTCGTCCCAGGCTTTATATGAAGATAATTTAGAATATGACTCAAACGTAAGACTGATCATCACGTGACCACCAGTAACAGACGCAGGTGTTGACTCATAGTTAAACCAGTAATTAGGTGCGGTTTCTATTCTACCGTTTAAAAAATCAAATAATTCGTCGACTTGCATGTGGTGAACCCATACATTGACAATCATACATTCCATGTTAGCTTTTCCCATGTTTTTTATTTTTCTACTGAAAATCTTTTTTTATCAAAATTAATAGTAGCTTCAACGTCCTTTTGCTGAAGCATATCTATTTGCGAATTTTCTTCTTTATTTAGTTTTTTACCATAAAAATCTTCAAAAACTTTTTTATAGTAATATGCCGCTACACCATATATAGGCATAAATTCAGAAGACATCTCTACTACCCATGGTTTTCCGTCTGTGTCTACCATCAAATCAACCGAATATATGTCTAATTCATTATGAGCCTCTGCAAATTCATTAAAGACTGATTGCCAATTCTGTGGCATATATTCTATTTTCTTAAGTACATATTTAAAGTATAACTTATCGTCCTTCTTTTTAGTCATCTCTTTGGTCTCTTCGTTACCATGTACTCTTTGTACCCACATAACAGGCTCGCCTCTCCACATCATTATTCTATGTTCTTCATCGATGTCTATCTTCTCGCTAAAAACTTCAAAGTCAGAAAGGTCCACATCTTTAGAATCCTCTAGTGAATCTATTTTAATTATACCTTGTCCTGAGAATCTGTTCTCAGGCTTTGCTATAATAGGAAACTTAAGTTGATCAATCTCATCTGCATTTAAAATAGTTTTAGGAACATGCTTAGAATCATTGTGAGTTTTATGCCATTTTACTTTAGATGCTATTTCCATCTTTTTTTCTTCAGGATTATAGATTAATTCCTTTGGAGTACCGGCTTCTAATAATCTCTTAGTATGTGTATTGCAGAAATTAATTACTGGTAGCGAAGCTTTTTTAGGATTATCTCCCTTTGTAAATAATTCCATATATTGGTTAGCATGAAAATCATCACCTATTACAAACTCAAAGTCACTCAGTTCGGTAGAAACACACATGATTACTTTGTGCAATTCACCATCGCGCTCATTAATAAATGTTTGGAAATCTTTAATTTTCATAAATTATATATCTCTGTGAGAATTAAGTTACTTTTATGATGGAGACAAACTGCCATTATATTCATCTGGATGTTCCTTCTTCATGCCTTCTCTATATGCCTTTGCCATATCTTTAAGGTCTTTATCTATTTCTTCACTTAATTCTTGATCATAGACCCATTCTATCCAATGCTTGTAAACTACTGTGAAACTACCTGGACCAATTCCTGGATTTCCGTTAAGTTCAGGTACCCACATCGTGCCATCTTTATCTAACATCAAATCAATGTTATAAAATTCTAGCTTTACCTTTTCACTAAGCTCTTCTTTGATTTTTTCGATTTCATCTATGTGTGGAAACTTTGACATGTCTTGATCAAGATATACTAAATCTATCTTTTCATCTGCATCTTTTTTGCCAACTGATTTATCGTTTTTGGTATTAGTAACTCTTTCGCATATGTGAATAATTTTATTATTCATAACAAATGCTCTAAATTCTCTATCAATGTCTTTGGCTTCTTGCCAAACATCAAATTTCATTTTAGATTTTTTAGCATCTTCATATGAATCAAACTTTTCAATACCTTGTGCACTTTCGCCTATTGCTGGTTTAGCTATAATTGGAAGTTTTAATTTTTCTATATCTTCTAACTTATATACACAATTTGGAACAAAATCTGTTTGATCAAATTCTTTATAGAATTTAATTTTATCTGCAGCTAACTGAATATCTTCTACTTTATTATAGACTCGAGCTTTCATTTTTTCAAGTTCTACATGAGAGACAGACATAAAGTTTAAAATAGGTTCATCATATCTAGTCTTATTATGTCTTCTATTATCTGGAATTCTCTCGTCTTGATTATAGCCATTATCGTCGACTAATATTAAATGTGCATATTTTTCATATATTTCAGCTAACATTCTTTTTGTAAAATCCTCTTGCTTTGGTGATAAACCAATATCACGCATGATGATTTGAATTTGCGGAATCTCGTGTTCAGCAAATCTTTCGTTTAAAAATGTTTGGAAATCTTTTATAATCATATGCTATATATCTAGGAAGGGAAGACTTCTATTGTTCTTTCTTCTCTAACTAGATCGGCCCATTTACCTTCATATCTTGTACCTTTGACAATATGATTATCAACCCAATGATAATTACCACCCCTTGGTTTACCCATTAGTAGACCGTGATATTTAAAACCATACTTATCTAACCAAGTTTCTGTAATATCTCTTACGGCTTCGGTTCTTGAAGTAAAGAATGTAATCACATGTCCTTCTTCGTACCATTTATTAAGAGTCTCTACAGCACCAGTATATGGTAAAACTACTGACATTCTTTCAGGTTCTTCATTCGGTACATCGTCAGTGATTGTACCATCAATATCAATTAAATAATTCTTAGCACCATTTTTTAAAACAGGCGATACTAAATGCCCGTCATCTCCGATTATTTCGTTAAATGTAATCTCTTTTTTCATGAATTTATCTGTTAAGTGTTATTATTTACATCTCATAAACGATACAGCGATATACCTTTTACCGGCTGAAATTGGCCTTGCGCCATGTCTGTGCGTAACTTTTCCAGGGTGTAAAGAAGCTGTACCTATCTTAGATGGATTAGAAAGTGTATTATATTTAGGAAACCATGTTCCTCCACCCTCAAATTCATCATTAAGTTTTACTACCATTGATAGATCACTAAAATCATGATGTAGACTCAAGTGCGATTGTCTATCTGTAGTATATCTGATCATAAAGTTTTCGCTATACATGTCTAGCCAATTCTTACCTTCTAAATGCCAAATATGTACACAAAGAGGATAAACTATTTCTTTTAAAACCCTATGATATATGTCTTGTAATTTTATGTCTTGTAATAGAACGTCATTTGTTGGATAGAATTGATGTCTATCTTGTGTCCAATTATCTAATGTCTCTGCCAACGCCACAGCCTCCTTACAGAATTTAGGCGTAAATAATTGAAATTCATATATGTTATTACCTAAATCATCTAACATCAAATCATATTCTCCTTGTGCTAGTGTTCTATTAACATACTTTTCTTTCCACGCTTCCCAATTAGAAGTATCTAGAATTTCAAAATATTGTTCTGTTTGTTTTTTTATAATTTGTGTCATTTTCTCTGTTTTTTTTGATTGACCAATATAATCCATTGTAGGAGATATAGCTATAACCGAGCCACTGCGATACATGTCTAGAATATCTGTTCTTTTATGATCACTGTATGTAGCTATTAAAAATTCATCTACAGGAATTATATTTTTATGTAGGTTATAATCTAACAATTTTAATGCACACCCTCGTGTTATTACATATGCGTGTGTATTATATGAAGCCGCGCTATAATTCCACTCAGTGTGGTTTGGAATAGATACGTCTTTTTCATCAGGTAAAATCCACTTACCTAAATATGCCAAATCATAATCAACATTAATATCTTCTAAATTTGAAATATACTGTAAACCAACAAAGTCATCTTCTAGAATTAAAGCAGCATCTACGTTATCTTTAAGTATATTTCTCCAACAATTAATGTGACTAATAGCACATCCTATTTCTGAATTACTAACTTCGCGATTATACCATTCATTAGTACTAGGTATTTTCCAGTTATCGTATACATTAAAATCATCTGGTAGCGGATCTTTAGATCCATTGTGTCCTGTAACTATTTCATATTCTGCAGAATCTAATAGTCCTAAATTAGATAATTTATCTGCTATCAAATCATAATTCTCTTGAGAATGATCTAATGTAATTATGTATATTTTGTTAAAACTTAATCTAGCCATTTAGTACGTATTCTATTAGATCCTTCCATTCATAAGATCTGCAATCCCATGTTTGTCTTTTTGACCAACTGTGGTTTGCATTTATTACCTTTTGTTTTATTTCAGGTCCTACTTTACCTATAGATATTATGGATGAATTCCAATTTGTTTCATTGTTTACATCACATGTTATACCTGAATGTACAGTTTCACCAAGAGCTGCAACTGAAGATGTGATTGGAATTACTTTAGCATATTGCATTTCAAGTGCAGTAATACAATATGTTTCTTCATAGTCAGTAATATAACACCAGTATTCTGCGCGTAGCATGGCATCGTGTAATTCTATTTGAGTTTTATTACCAATTACATTGACGTCGTCTAAAACATTTATAATAGGTGCTAAACTTTCTAAGTGAGTTAAACTATATGCTGGAGAATAAATGTCTAGAGACGCTTTATCTTTTATTTGTTTTATTTTTGGCCAGTTTTCTAATAATGAAATTAAACCCCTACTTGAATCTGAAGACCATATAAATTTATCTTTTATTTTAACTGGATTACCAATAAAAGTAGAAGTGTCTATTCCATTACCTATGACCCTGATTTTAGATCTGTCCAAACCATATTGATTAGACCATTGATTAGCATGCCATTGAGTTAAACACACGGTCATATCTGGTTGCTTTAATAGTTCTTCAGCATTGTTTAACTCGATCCCATTCCACCACGTATGAGGGTGTGTGTTATGAGCCCAGAATATTTTCTTTGCAGTGTAATCTTTAAATTCAGATATAAAGTGAATGTAGCTTGCCGCCACTATGACATCTATATTATTATAATATGTAGCATGTACATTTTCTGTAGACATCCACGTGACACCATCTATTTTACCTACGTTTTTAACCATACCAGATATAATCACATCATATCCAAACTTGGTCATTTCTTTAGCTATATTAGTTAAAGCTATTTCTGTGCCTCCACCTGTATTTATATTAGGATCTAAATTATCAGCTTGATAGCCTATGTAAAATAGTATTCTCATTATTTAAAATGTTCACCACCTACCCATAAAACTAAACTTCTTCTAATACCACTGGTTACTGGAGTTACTCTATGCATCATGTAGCTTGGGAATACAATAACTACACCTGAACCTCTAGGTGTTTTATCTGAAATTGTGCCACCGTTCCATATTTCTAAATCTCCACCTTCATATGCAGCATCCTCAGTCAATTGAACAGTTAATGAAATCTTCCTTAATGAAGCTGAACCAGGTCCGATATCTTGATGCCAATCATAATGACCATCATCAGTTGCATGATACTCGGTATATTGTATATTTTCTAAAACACTATGAATGTCAAATTTCCAAAGGGTGTCATTAGCCTCGGTTATCATTTCCTGAAACTTATGATAAAGCCAATCCCATTCCTTTGTGTGTGGAATCCATTTTATTTTAGAGGATCTTATTTCTTTGGTTGATTTTTCAGGATCACCTAGAATCGTTGCATTTTCATATTCTAATCCTAATATTAAGTTGTTAAATTTAATAAGTTCTTCTACTGACAGTCCATCTTTATACCAGTAATATTCTTGAGGATCATTTTCCTCAGCTTTAAATCTGTATGACATATGTTTATTATTGTACTATTATATTATATATCTCGCAAAAGTTTACAGCAAAAAAAAGACCTAACGTTAATTAGGCCTTTCTGTTATTAGATTGTCTTATTGTTTAGCACAAAGCTCCGCTAACACATATGGTAGTTCCGTCTTTTAAGTTGAACTGAACTTCTTCACCTCTCCTTTTAGAGTCGAAGCTCATATATAAAACTTCTCCAGCTTCAAATCCTTGAAAGGATAAACCTCCACCAGAAGGACCAGTTGGTCCAGTTGGTCCGGTCGCTCCAGCACTTCCTGTATTACCTTTAGGTCCAGTTGGTCCTGTTGCACCGCCACTACCCTGTGGGCCTGTTAAACCTCTAGCACCTTGTCCACCGGTTGGTCCAGTTGCACCTGTTTGTCCTTTTTGTCCTTTGGCACCTTGAGGTCCAGTTCCACCCTGAGGTCCCGGATTTCCAGTACTACCAGTAGAACCTTTAGCTCCACCTGGTCCAGTGTTTCCTGTATTACCTTTAGGTCCAGTTCCACCTTGTGCTCCAGTTGCTCCTTTAGCTCCAGCGTTTCCTGTATTACCTTTAGGTCCAATTACACCTTGAGCACCTACTTCACCTTTTTGACCTTTAGCACCTTGCGATCCTGTATTACCTTTAGGTCCAGTTCCACCTTGTGGACCTAAAGCACCTTTAGCTCCAGTGTTTCCTGTTTTACCCTGAGATCCAATTACACCTTGAGCACCTACTTCACCTTTTTGACCTTTAGATCCAGTTGCACCGCCACCACCTTGAGCACCTTGCGATCCTGTATTACCTTTAGGTCCAATTACACCTTGAGCACCTACTTCACCTTTTTGACCTTTAGCACCTTGAGCACCGCCACCTCCTTGAGCACCTTGCGATCCTGTATTACCTTTAGGTCCAATTACACCTTGAGCACCTGTTTGTCCTTTTTGTCCTTTGGCACCTTGAGCACCTGTTCCACCTTGAGGTCCAGTTGGTCCTGTTTTACCTTGAACTCCTTCAAATCCCTGAGGTCCTTGAGCACCAGTTGCTCCTTTTTGTCCGCCACCACCTTGAGGTCCAGTATTTCCTGTTGCTCCTTTGGCTCCTTGAGCACCTGTTCCACCTTGAGGTCCAGTATTACCAATATTACCTTTAGGTCCAATAACACCTTGGGCACCTTGGGCACCTGTTGCTCCTTTAGCTCCATTAGAACCTGCTGCTCCAGTCGATCCCTTTGGCCCTTGAGCACCTACTTCACCTTTTTGTCCTTTAGCACCTTGAGGTCCAGTTCCACCCTGAGGTCCCGGATTTCCAGTACTACCTTTAGGTCCAGTTGCACCTGTTCCACCTTGTGCACCAGTTGGTCCTTGGGCGCCTTGAGCTCCCTTAAATCCTGAATAATTAGTAACGTTAAAGTTTCCTGTGTGTAGTACTTCGTTACCGCCTACGGTTGTTCCTTGTTTTAAATCTGCCATTTCTTTATTCTAAGTTTTGATTTAATGCCACTAAACAGTCGTTAGAATCACAACCACTGGTGTCGCTTCCGCAAACTTGACATGTATATTTTTCTGTATCGCTCATATTCTATATATTAAAATTAATATTTAAGATGATCATCTGTTTCTGTAAAATTAAATGCATTTATTGTTCCGTTAGCGCCTAAATCCATAGGATCTATTTCAACAATCATTGGTAATGCCCACCAAGTTTTATGTTCACCTCCATTTATACTAGCAGTATTGTAATAATCCAACCATCTTAAATGTATTTGATCATCTCCTTCTTGAAATCTACTAACTCTAATATTACCACCATTAGCACTTCTAGAACCTGCGGTTTTTTGATTATTATCTGCACTTGAATTTTCATAATTACCAGCCCATCTACACCAATGATTAGTATAAAAGTCATTACCTTGTGTATCTGTAAACCAATGTGGTAAAAAGAAATATGTACATAATGACCATTTATTCTTTTCTATAGAACTGCCTGCAGGGTACATACAATATGGATTAGTAGTACTACTAGTGCCTGAATAAGCATAAGTAGGTACTTGTGAACCATTACTTCTTGTATGTGTTCCTACATAATTGCGGCCACCAGTATCGTCTTTTTGTAAATTATTCATCCATATCATAGCGGCATACATTTTATCAGAATCTATATTAACGTAACCAATATCATTATATCTGTTAGAATCTCCACTAAAGTTTTTACCTTCATGAATAGAATACTGATGTCTTTCTGTTAATTCTCTGTCAAACCATACTACATTATTAGTATCAAATCCACTACCATATCTAGAATCACCTAAGTTAGGTCTACCTGTTAAATTCCTATCTGAATGAAATACTGTCCAATAATTATCTGGATTAGTAAGTCCAAAGGCAGCCGTTGATTCTACTAAAGATTTACCATCGAATGAGTCATGACCTTTAAGTGTTTGTGATCTATCTCTATTAGGATCAAATCCACATTTTTGTATAGTTACGTTTCTTACATAAGAAGTTCCAGTGTCAATACTGTTTGGCATATGATAATGTCCATATCTAATGTATTTTCTATTTGATATGTCTTGAACTTTAAAATAAAACTCGAATTCTTCCCATTCTATAGATGTGCTACCAGATTGTGCAGAATTAATCCAACCATTAGTGTCTGATGCAGACCAAATATATGAGGTTACACTACCACCAGCTTCCTGTCTATCTAAGCTTACTTTATGTTGTCCTCTCATTCTAAGATACTCTTCTTCTAAAATCTGGCCTGAGCCGTTACTTGTTATTGTATGGTGAGGTCCATGATTGAAACTATAACCTGTTCCAGTATATGACATTTCTTTCATTCCAGCACCATACATTAAATCCATTCCATAACCTTCTGACCCAATAGCGCTCCAATTGCTTGAAACGTGCATTGAACAAATAGATTGTTCAACACCGACTGTATTGGTATGTAATACTTCTTTAATAATACCTAAAGCACTAGTACCTATTGCGGCATATGGATGTCTATGTGTTGGGCCATTGCCTCCAAAATGAAACCAATGATAAGCTCTTACGTTTCTCATGGCCTCAGCCAATGTTGCGTTAGAGCCTATGGCATCATATGAAGATAATGTAAATATTACTTTTTCTCCGTATCCACCCGCCATTATTTTGTCTAGACAACCTGCTAATGAATTTCTAGCGCTGTCACTACCATACACATCATAACACAATGAATCTATTAATTTACCATCGTGTTGCATTATAACCACGGTCAAACCTCTACATGAATTAGTAATAGTATATGATCCTTCCGCAGAAATTAAAACATCAGTCTTTGATCCATTGGCTGGAGAAGAGTTATTACTACCAGCTGTAACTTCAATTGTATATAATGAAGCATCACCGGATTCTCCTAAATGTCCTATTTTTAAATTTCTATCTTTGCTTAGTTCCATTTAAATAGATTAATTATATTATTTATATTATACAGTAAATCTCATTACAGTACCGTCATATAGTATTTCTGATCCATTGATATTAAGTGATGTACCGTCAAACGTTAAACCTGATTCAGCATTTACAGATGATCCACCTGTTGCAGTAATAATTCTATTGTTAGAATTGTTAGCCACTGAAAGAGTAGGCCCTGTAGCTCCTGTTTGTCCCTTCTGACCAGTACCACCTTGACTACCTACTTCACCTTTTTGACCTTTAGCACCTTGAGCACCTCCACCACCTTGAGCACCTTGTGCACCTTGAGGTCCAGGATTTCCGATGTTTCCTTTTGGTCCAGTTGGTCCAGTTATACCTATTATACCTTGAGCTCCTTGTGCACCTGTTGCACCTTTTTGTCCTTTAGCACCTGCTCCACCTTGAGAACCTCCACCACCTTGAGCACCTGTTGCACCTTTTTGTCCTTTAGCACCTGTTGTACCTTTTGGTCCAGTTGCACCTGTATTTCCATAAACTCTACCTACATTAATTTCACCATCTAATGTATGTTCTAATATAAGATTTACTCCTGATAAAGTAGCTGATGCAATTCCATGACCTTGACTACCTTGAGCACCTGCTTGTCCTTTTTGACCTTTAGCACCTTGAGCACCTCCGCCACCAGTAGCTCCTTTAGCTCCAGCGTTTCCTGTTTTACCCTGAGGTCCGGTTGGTCCAGTTATACCTATTACACCTTGTGCTCCTTGAGCACCTGTTGCACCTTTTTGTCCTTGAGCACCTGTTGTACCTTTTGGTCCAGTTGCACCTGTATTTCCATAAACTCTACCGACGTTAATATCACCTGTTGCGCTATGTGTTAATACTAAATCTGTACCTGCTAATGCTGCTCTAGTATAACCAACACCTTGGCTACCTTGACCACCTGTAGGCCCTTGAGCACCTGTGTTTCCTTTTGGTCCAGTTAAACCTTTAGCTCCTTGAGAACCTACTTCACCTTTTTGACCTTTAGTACCTTGAGCACCTGTTCCACCTTGAGGTCCGGTTTTTCCTATTCCACCTTGAGCACCTTCAAATCCCTGAGGTCCTTGAGCACCAGTTGCTCCTTTAGCACCTTGAGCACCTTGAGCACCGGTTCCACCTTGAGCACCGGTTCCACCTTTAGCACCTTGTGCACCAGTATCACCTACTTTACCCTGAGGTCCAGTTAAACCCTGTGAACCTGTTTGTCCCTTTTGACCTTTAATACCTTGAATACCTTGTCCACCTTGAGGTCCAGTATTTCCAATGTTTCCTTTTGGTCCAGTATCACCTACTTCTCCTTGAGCACCTTCAAATCCTTGAGGTCCTCTTGGTCCAGTAGCACCGTTAACACCGCTTGAACCGCTTGAACCACTTGATCCAGAAGTTCCTGAAGATCCACTTGTTCCGCTTGAACCAGATTGACCTACAACACCTGAAATACCTTTTTGACCTTTAGCTCCGTCAACACCACTTGATCCCGAAGATCCATTTGAGCCAGAAGTTCCAGAAGTTCCTGAAGATCCACTTGAACCGCTTGATCCACTTGAACCAGAAGTTCCACTTGTACCATCAACACCAGAAGTTCCACTAATACCATCAACACCTGCATCACCTTTTTGTCCTTTATCTCCACTATCACCTGTTCTAGCAAATGTAAGTATACATGCTTCACCGTTTGAAAATGGCGCAGTCGCACTTGAATCAATACCTGATACTGTTATTGTAAAATATCCTGAGTTTTCTGTTAGACTGTTTATTGTATAAATAACAAATTGACTAGCGTCTTCTTTATTACTTACTTTAACATGTCCTTTAATTGTTGAAGTTGAATCATCAATAGTTCTTAAGTAAGTTTGTATATCTGTACCGTCTCCATCAACATCATCTATTCTTATTTGTGTTGCACTTTGTTGGGTAGTTGAATTATTGAATCCAAATCTACCAGAACCTGGGTCGCCTGTAGTACCATTATTATATGTGAATGCAAATGTTGCTCCACCAAATGCTCCTGTTTGTCCTTTTTGACCAGTCGATCCTGTTTGTCCTTTTTGTCCTTTATCACCTTTTGCGCCTTTAGCTCCACTAGTTCCTGAAGATCCGCTTGATCCTGAAGATCCACTTGTTCCTGAAGTACCGCTTGTTCCTGAATTTCCAGTTCGTCCTTTTTGTCCTTTTAATCCTGTAGATGGGCCAATCCATTCTCCACTAGCATTGATAATTGAAACACCTCCTACTTGTAGGGTGTTATTACCTGTTATTTGAAAATTAATTAAACCAGAGTTAGGTACAAAAACATCTGCGCCTATAACTATGTTATTAGAATTTTCATATATAGCCTGAACGAATGCTCCACCTATTTCTACTCTTAAATCCGCAGGTATCTGAATCTTATCTTCCTCAGATCCAAAGTGATCGTGTAAATATTCACCTATTCCAGCAGATTCATCTTCAAGAGCATGAATTGCATCTAAGATGTCATCTACGATTGGTCCAAGTGTATATAAATCAGTGTATTCTTGTGTACTGGAGTATGCACTTGGCTTATGAGCACCTTTAAAACCAGGATTATTTAAACCTATTTTTGCGTTTTTTGCGTTAGCTATGTTTGTTGCATTTCTGCCAAACTTCATAGCTGCAACCATATTGGCAATACTTTTTAATGATCTTCTAGGCATTTTACTAGTTACTTTTTTTTATATAATTATTTGAGTTTCTTGATTTCATCTTTTAAAGACTTAACTTCTTCTCTAAGATCTCCTACTACTTTTACTAAGTATGCAGTTACCTTATCGTAATTTACAGAAGATACTTCCATAATGTCTTCTCCAGTTTCTTCATCTTTACTTGGCATCCATGCTACCAATCTAGAATCAAATTCTGCAACTTCTTCTGCTATAAAACCAGAGTCTAATCTTTCAGTTCCGTTCCATTTGAAAGAAACAGGTCTCATGTGTTTGAAGAATTCATCAGCATCGAAATCTAAATCAATAATGTCATGCTTTAATTTTCTAGTAGATTTTTGTATACCAAATCCATTTGGAGAGTTAGCATCCCATATAACATTTTGAGGTGCTTCCATAACTCTTTCATCAAGCATTGTCTTTAATGCCATATAAGATTCACCATCGTATGCTGTACTGTTAGCATCATAAAATGCCCACTGGTTACCTGAGTTTTTACCTGTAGCTTGAATTGCACCTACACCGTCTTTTAGACCAATATCAAATGATGCTAATACCACATCGGCAGTTAATATTTCACCATCAAATCTTAATTTAGATTCTCCGTTGATCGTACTTGTACCTGTTGCAGTTAATATTCTATTATCAGTATTGTTAGAAATTAATGTTGTTCCTGAAGTTCCATTTGTTCCATTTGTTCCTGAAGAACCGCTCGAACCGTTTGTTCCATTTGTTCCTGAAGAACCGCTCGAACCATTGTCTCCATTTAAATCAGTAGATTGTTTCCATCTTGTACCGTCCCAGAACCAAACCGTTCCATTAAATGCAAAGTATAATTGATTTACAAAATTACCAGTATAACTTCCATTTGGATCGCTTTCTTCACCTGATTGTGCACCTTGATAACCACTTGATCCGCTTGAACCCGAAGATCCATTTGTTCCATTTGTTCCTGAAGAACCGCTTGAACCGTTTGTTCCATTTGTTCCTGAAGAACCGCTTGAACCGTTTGTTCCATTTGTTCCACTAGTTCCATCTGTTCCACTTGTACCTGAAGTTCCACTAGTTCCACTTGTACCTGAAGTTCCACTTAAACCGCTTGAACCGTTTAAATCATGTAATAATCCCCATGTTCCACTGCCGCCTTCTTTATCCTCGATCCATCCATAAATATTACCATCTTCAGTATAACCATGTTCTCCGTTATAATCACCATCTGGTAAATTCTCTGCAGAAGTTGCATATTTTACGCTATATCCTGAAGTACCACTTGATCCGTTTGTTCCATTAGTTCCACTTGAACCTGAAGATCCATTTGTACCATCAGTACCTGAAGATCCGTCTGTACCATCAGTTCCACTTGAACCTGAAGATCCACTTGATCCGTTTGTTCCATTAGTTCCACTTGAACCTGAAGATCCGTCTGTTCCACTGGTTCCAGATACTCCACTGCTTCCATCAGTTCCTGAAGAACCGCTTGAGCCATTTGTTCCATTTGTTCCTGAAGTACCATTTGTTCCTGAAGTTCCCGAAGTACCATCAGTACCAGAAGTTCCTGAAGTACCATCAGTACCAGAAGTTCCCGAAGTACCATCAGTACCAGAAGTTCCACTAGTTCCACTAGTTCCTGAAGTTCCGCTTGAACCATCAGTTCCACTAGATCCACTAGTTCCGTTTAAATTAGATACTTTTATCCACTCACTATTTTCTTTATCCCATATCCATACAACTCCACTACCAGTATAATACAACATGCCGTTATATTCTGCATAAATTAGTGGTGAATTTGGATCTTCGTTTGAACCAGACTCGATACCTTTTCCTCCTCTATCACCACCAGATCCTGAAGATCCGCTCGATCCTGAAGATCCGTTAGTACCATTAGTACCACTAGTACCATTAGTACCACTTGTTCCAGAAGAACCGTTACCTCCATTCTTACCATCAATTCCACTTGAACCAGAAGATCCATCAGTACCATTAGTACCTGAAGATCCGTTAGTACCTGAAGTTCCATCAGTTCCAGAAGAACCACTTGATCCATCAGTACCATCAGTTCCAGAAGAACCGTTTGATCCATTAGTACCATTAGTTCCAGAAGAACCACTTGATCCATCAGTTCCAGAAGAACCACTTGATCCATCAGTACCATCAGTGCCTGAAGTTCCGTCAACACCTGAAGTTCCACTAATACCATCGACACCGTCTGCACCTGAAGTTCCACTTGAACCAGAAGATCCATCAGTACCATCAGTGCCTGAAGTTCCAGCCGTGCCATCAGTTCCAGAAGAACCATTTGCACCGTCTACTCCTGAAGTTCCAGAAGAACCGCTTGATCCATCAGTACCATTAGTACCCGAAGATCCATCAGTACCATCAGTACCTGAAGTTCCAGATTTTCCACTTGTTCCAGACGTTCCACTTGAACCTGAAGATCCATCAGTACCATCGTTACCGAATAATTCGTAACCTAATAATACTTCAGTGTCTTGAGTAGTTTCATTTCCACTACTATCAATATCTAATGTAGATTGCCAAAGACCTTTTATTTGAATAAGTTCTGCGTCTCTGAAATTTAAACCAGTTGCGCTTTGACTGTGTGCAGTAGGTACAATAAATGTTGCCGTACTGTCTGAGTTTGTATCATATAATGTTAAGAATCCAGAACCCATTGTGTTATTAACACTGTTGATAGCTTGTAATTCTGTAGCAACTGATACACCTTTTGAATTAGTTGCTGAAATATTAAATTGATATGTGTTTCCTAATATTGCGTCTTGTAAATTTACATCAATGTTTATGTCACCAGTTGAAATAACTGTTGAGCTTACGTTATCCCAATTGAATGTAAGATCTGTATTAGGTACACCTCTGCTGGCACCTGCTCCTCCATTTTCTGTCTCTGGGGAAGATGTTGGTGTATATTCTACAGTTGATAAACATAAATCCTCAGCTGTTAAATCAGCACCACCTCCAATAAAAACGGGAGAATTATTGCAAAGAAATAATGAGAAAGAGGCGTAATAACCGGTAACCTTTTCCAGTGTATACGCTGTAGGATTTCCTATGTTTTCTATTTTAATATAATTAGTACTGGTAACATTAGTATTGAATTCTTCTCCTGAGTTTACTCCAATTTTAATCCATTTTAAATTTGCTGCAACTGTTGTGTGAGTACTAGGACCCGACATTAATCTAACAGTGCCTTCTGCGTTCGAAGAAGTATAAGTTCCAGTCTCATCTCGAGTGTAGCTATCACATGTTTGTGCAGATACACCTGAAGAACCACTTGATCCATTTGTTCCATTAGAACC
>Ga0213869_10000580_pt1 | contig 29308 bp, 34 predicted proteins | sample PICome_10_FD_160083 | JGI IMG/M metagenome (GOLD analysis project Ga0213869, IMG submission 160083) | Coastal seawater microbial communities near Pivers Island, North Carolina, United States - PICO132 | ecosystem: Environmental > Aquatic > Marine > Coastal | place: USA: North Carolina...
CACCTAAACACAGTGTCTGATTTTGTCAGCGGTCGGAGAGGCGGCATACGTCTAGACACCTTGATCAAGATCGAAAAAGCTTGCCACGTTATAAAAGAGAGTCCGTTTTTATGCCGAAGAGTTAGTCGGAGTAAACAGCAGGGAGCTACCTTAATGGTAGTTTCTTAGTGTTAATTCCAACACTACAACTAATCCTGAGGAGGATTAATCATGGAAACAATTGATGCAACGCCAACATGGCAAGAAACAGCAGTAATGCTTACGCAGATACTGGAATCGGGCAGTGACAAGTCTTGGGCACGCGATGAGATTATTCGAATGGGCAAGATCATTGATCAACAGCAGGCATTCATTAAGCAGTCAAAGGAGGTGGCGTGATGGAAGTTTCAAAGAAGCGTCATCAAGAAATAATTAACCTAGCTAACACGCTATCAAACGATGATTTATGTACTTTGATTAATGCGGTTAGTAGTAGGTTAGAAGTTTACTTAGGCACAATCGGCTTAGTGTGTATTTCAACTGAGGTTGAATACGCTCACATGAACGGTATGACAGTACAAGTCAATACCACAATGGCTCAGCTAGATGATATGCGTGAAGACGATGAAATCCAATACGCAATGAAAATGTATGAGCTGCGAAATCCAGAAAAGGAGGTGTCGTGATGAAAGTAACTTCCAGCTATGGCGAAGAGTATGATCTCGATGTGCAGGGTGCAATGGATATACTTGAGTACGCGGCAAAGCAATACTGCCAAGAACTTGGCGGCGATATTAGACACCTATACACCCGCAAAGAGATATTAAATTCGATTGCCCTTTTAAAGAAGGAGGTGGCGTGATGAAAACCTTACACAGTAGTGACTTCAGTGATTTTCTCTGGGAACTGCAAGATTTGGTTGACAAATATGTTGGCAAAAATGGAAATATTATGTGGGGAACAGAAGATGGGTGGTCTGTATTTGAAGTCTCAATTCCACGGGACCCTTCAGAATCTGAAGAGGAGGTGGCGCGATGAGAGATTCAACTTATATGATCGACCTTAACGTCGTTACCTTCGATGCATTCTGCAAGCTAGATGCGCTAGACGAAACCTTTATAGGCACCCCCGATTATATGGGGGTTGCTTACTTTTGGGGTCATGGAGTGAAGCATTACCTTCGAGAAGCTTCTCAAGCACAGAGACGTAGAATCCATAAAAAATGGCTTGAAAAAGGACTTGATCTGTACGACGACAGTGACGACCACTTCAGAGTTATAGGTGAAGTGATGCCGCGCTTTCGTCAGGAGATACAGAACAGCCTGAAGGTCAACGGCTTTGAAAAGCACCGTGTACCCGAATGGAACAGGGTCAAGTTTGGAAACAAGCCCACAGTGATAGCCGAGGTAGCGTAATGAACAAATTTAAATGTGAGCAGTGCGACTTCTTTGGCAATGATGATGAAATTGTCATTGTTAAAGAGGTTGATATGGAACCATACGGAGACAGAAAGGTTGAAAGGGCAAGCTACTACTATCACTGCCCAGACTGCAACTCTGACGACCTCACAGAATACGCTGAGGTGAATTGGTAAACCCCGAGATTGCGCTAAGGATGGCGCTCTTTTTCGTTAGTTTTTCAGGTGCAACCCGAGGGTTGTATCTAATGAACTAATCAAAGAGGAAAGCAACATGTTTTTATTTAAAGAAACGCTAGAACACGCAGGCATGGCAGACACCAGAACACAGAAGCTTGCCGAAGCACTCAACTTACTGCACTCAGCTATATCGCAGTGCGATCTAGGCAACAGAAAAATCTTTGCGGACAACTTCCCTTACGCTGTTAGGTCTGCCGTCGAGTACGCAAAGATAGAGGAGCTAAATCAAGACTTGTGGGGGATTAGCGCACTGGATCGATACCGACAAGACACTGAGCTTGCAGAGTGGATCTCTGAATACTCAGAGTATGAAGACAGCATCCAGACTCATCCAATTAGAGATAATGTATTCGATATGGGAGACTACCGATGATTATTGAAATCATTTTTACAATTGTATTTTTTTCCGTAATGGCTGTGCTTTTAAGTGGAGCTTTTCTAATCGTTCAGGACAAAGAAAGACAATACCAAGAGAGAAGGAATCAACGTGACAACAAATGAAGAACTGCAACACCTTATGCGAAAGCACAATCTGTCTCAGACTGATGTTTCAAAAATGCTAGAGATTCCCTTGGACACTGTAAAAAACTACAGCCGAACCGCTAACCGTAGTAGAGTGCCCAAGGTAGTCATAATAGCTTTGCGTTTGAGTATTCAACTAAGAGACAAAACGGAATGAGAAAGACCCACTTTGGATGCCGGTCCTGAGGACCATGAATTTGGACCGGCTCCATCCCTTCAAGCAAGATACATTCAAGTATCCCCTCCCTGCTAAACCAATACTCCCCCTTACCTGTATCAATCACCCAGAAATCAGCTAGCGACACGCTGAATGCAGACGGCTTGTTGTGGTAGTACTCGACCACAATGTTGCCTGTCTTTTGCGACATCGGATCGTACTTAACCTCAACAGTTTTACCTATCTCAGGCATCTCAATATCCCAGTCGGGATGATACCCCTCAGCCTTCCTAGCTTGAGGGAATACCAATCTCAACCGATCAAGTAAGTTACGCTCAATCGCCTCGCCTCGAATGAGGTCTTTAGCGAATCCCATTTGCTCTGTCTTTTTTCCACAGCATCTCAACGCCAATCTTTACTAAGTCTTTACTGTGACTGGGCGTTGCATTATCTGGAATGCTGTCTATTGCCGCTCGCCTTTCATCCTTGCTTGGCAGTTCCAGTATGTTGCTTGGAAGGTAATAGGGTAGGGTTGCTTTTGCTAGATCATGAAAGTCTGGATCTAGGTTGTCCTCTATATACTGGAGGCACTGGGGGTAGTATGTTTTTTTCGCGGCTAATTTTATTTCAGCATTGAACTTTGCAGGCTTCATTGGGAACCTCTAGTAATTCTCTCATTAACAAGATGCCTGTCTCCCAATCCACCGTGACTGTTTCGACAGGTTTAAATGAGTATTCCTTGAATGTCCGTAACGGAAATACCATGCGTATCGGTTGGCGGTCGTACTTGTATATCAGCACCGGAATATAATCATCCCCTGCTGAAGTCTTTGCTTGCTCCCACCACTCCGGCTTGTACCAGTGACCAGTCGCGTATCGTTTGGCTTCGATCATTAAGTTGTGAAACTCAATGTCAGCCTTGCCGCAAGTCTGGTATTGATCTAGGTTTCGCTTTAGGTGATTAGCGCAGGAGCCGAACTCATCTTGAAATTTCTTGATGAGCTCACGCTCAAACGCATGACCCTTAGCGCGACCGTTTATCAACTCTCTTCCTCTTCTAACCACTGCAAGTAAACTCTTGCCTTTTGCAATGACTGGACCTTTCCGTTTGGATGATTTTCATATCGCCAAACATACTTCTGAACATTACCTTTGAGGTAACCTTTGAACTGCTCAGATGTCATAGAGGATTTGATAGCTTCGATGCACTCAATCGCATCGTCTGATTTCTTATAGTGTTTGGGCTGATTTACAGCGTCCCACTCTTGGGGTGTTGCATTAACCATTATTTTTCTCCGTTATCTTTTGTTTGGTCCAGTCGAGCAGTTCCATTTGTGTTCCGTAACGCTCTTCGAACCTCCGTTTAAAAGGGTGGCGACTTGTGTAACTAACATTGTCTTCACCGCCACGATGATGCTTGTAACAAAGGGGTATCGACTTAAGGTGCGCCCCTTCTTTAGTTTTTCCGTCGATGTGATGCACCTCAGCAGGCGTGAATACGTTGAACTGACGGTGACATACACAACATCCAAACTGAGTGATGTCATCCATCCATTTCTTATCAACTGCATTCGCACCACGTCCTTTCATGTACCGTAAACTCTCCGCTCAGCTCTCTCACTGGCTAGCATTGACTGCCAGACTTTGAACTCAACTTCAGCTGCCAACATCTCTGACTTTGCCGCCGCTAACATTCCCTTAGCCTTGCCTCTAGCAAGACGGGCTTCATACACATTGGCGTCTTCATCAGAAGCTCTTAATTGAGCGGCATTAGTCTTAGCTCCTTTTGCTTCAGCCATGACCATCGTTTGTGCGACAATTCTTTTCTCATCTGCATCAGATTTCGATAGCTGATACTCAGCCTTACCAACCGCTGTGCCTGCTTCTCGAATCTTCATTGCGAAGTCTTCTTGATCCATCTAGTTCTCCTTTGAATAGTTAATGTAATAACGAGCCTTGCCGTTCTTTCTGTCTCTGTACTGACAGCACTTATTGTCGAACTCAAAGCCAACTTTGCCTTCGTACATACCATTACGATTCTTTAAAACCTCTAGGTACATATCCCATTGCCTTGTGTACTGCTCATCAGGCTCTTCACCTAACATTTCAGCCTGCTCAATCTGCTCTGTCTTGCGCTTGTTTTTCCACACGGATAGGAATCCATCAGCAAGGTCTGTAATTGACCCCGAACCCTTTACGTCATACTTGTTTGGTGCTGAGTACTCTGACTCACCCTTTCGGACGTGGGTCACAATGAATATCGTGACTGGAAATGACAGCTTGAAGTTGACAAGCTTTTCTATGAATCTCTGCTGACCCTCATAGTCATCTTGCCTAACCATATTGGTTAAAGAATCGACAACGAATGTGGTAATGCCGTAACGTCGATATGCATATTCAAAGCAGGACATTAGGTCTTCAGGTTTCGGAGTTAACTTATCAACAAACAGCCACAGGTTTGGGCACATCCACTCAAGCAGTTTCTTTCTATAGGGTTGGGGTGGTTGCTCTGATCCTGCCGCCTGACGAACCATTCGACCCATCGTTGCTTTAGGTGTCATCTCCATCGAAGCGATTAGTACTTTCTGTTGCTGTTCAACAGCGTTGAGTGCAAGTTGATTTAGCCACATTGATTTACCGTGACCATTGATGCCGCACACACCCCAGAGTTCATTGGGTCTGAACTTGATGTCTTCTTCGTCTAACTTCGCCCAACCAGAGCCAAAGCCCTGAGTGTCATCAGCCTTGTTTTCAAAGTAGTCATCTATCTCTGACTCAAAATCTAAGACAGATCTAAGAGTCTCAGGATCTTTCCACCGAGCCTCTTCATATGCACACTTGAGCATCCATTGAGCCTGCTCATAACCTTCCTTCTGCAAGAGCTCATTAATGTCTTTGGTAGGAAGGTTGACTCGATAGCATCGATCACCAAGTCGCTGCATTATTTCTGCGGCGGCAAGCTCCCCCTGCTCATCCATATCAGTAGCGATAAGGATCTCTTCGAAGCGTGCTAGGTTCTCGTATTCATGAGCTATCCACTTAGTCTGCTTTGCACCTTTACCTCCACCCATTGGTACAGATAGAGCAGGGAAACCTAATTCACCACAAGCAATCGCGTCCCACTCACCCTCCGTAATCCAGATCTTCCTGACAGTGTCAGGGATTGCCTGCCAACCAAACAGGATTGGCTTTAGATCTTTCTGGGTAGATGGGTTGCCATCATGATTGATCGGCTTAGTCTTTATGAATGTCTCTTTGCCGTCTGTATCAAAGAACGGAAACACTACATCCTGACCGCCTCTAGCATCTGTCTCATAGATCTTGTATCGGAAGCACACCTCTCCTACATCTTTGAATCCTCTTTTCTCCATGTATTCATGAAGGTGTTGATGCTCATTCCTTTCGGGAGGTTTAGGTAGGGTGTAATTTTTCTTTTCCGCCGGAGCAACTTTTTTTGCAGGCGTGTTGTCCCTGATACCATATCTTTTCTTTGCCCAGTCCATAGCATTGACTAAAGAAAGACCTTGGCTGTACATAATCAAGTCAAGAAGGTCACCACCTTCTCCGGTGCTGAAATCCATCCACTTACCGCACTGATCACCGTTGAGATAGACAGACATACTTCTACCTCTTTCACCCTGTATCGATCCTATCTTGTAGCATCCAGACTCGACTCGACCGTCAGGATATAACTCGTTGCAAATGCCTGCGGCATGAGGCGCTAGGTTCTGCGCTAGCGTTTTAACATCCATCATTTGACAGCCCCCAACAGATCATTCTTTCTGTCGTGACCTCTAAATGACTTAAGAGCATCCCAGTCAGGCTTACCAACAGACTTCCACTCCCTGCTGATTGCAAAATCCACAACACCTGACAAGTCAAAGCCTTGCTTTTTAAGAACAAGAAAGTCCTGAGAAATGACCGTAATCATTTTCTTGGCAGGCTTCCTACCTTTACGATCATCAAGCTTGTACTCCCACCACTTAACCCAAGCGGCTTTCGTTACACCCTCTGGTGGAGCGTTAAGGAGAGAAGAACGCCAACATATTTGTTCTTTCTTATCTTCGTTAGTAATAATGTTTGTTCTTTGGGTTTGATTTACTTGATCTGGGTTTACTTGATCTGGGTTTTGATGATCTGGTGGAAAGCGACCGCGAACATCTGTAACTAGCCAGTCCCATCGGACAACATGACCACTTTCGTTTCGGACAATTTCTCTACGGATATACTCTGCGTTCTCTAGCTCATCAGTAATGCGAGTCATCTTCACATTGCCGACACCAAAGACTGTACAGAGTTGGTTGTTAGTTATTTGCCAGTCATCGACATGGCTTAAAAGGTAGACAAGAACACCGAGGGATTCGGGGCTAAGTCCATCGCCTCTATACTCGCTGGCGGAAAATCCACCTCGAAGGAGTAAGTTGGGGATTCGGGTATAATAATCTTGTTTAAGATTGGCAGGACGAAAAATCATTAATCAGACAGCTCCATGTAATATTCATTTGAGCAGGGATAATAATCTGCAAGTATTCATTTGGCAAATTTATTTATCTGAAGGTCTTGTTAAATTATCTTAAATATGGAAGATCCTGACTCAGGGAGAAATACATGGACGATAAAACTAAAAAAGAAAAACGTGCGGAAATATTTAAAGACGCTTTAGATCAAGCGGGAGTGCCGGAATGGGGCAGGGGCGCAGCGATTGTAAAGCAGACCGGCTGTAGCCCAGCTTCAGCGCAGGCTTGGATTCGAGGAAGCCTGCCATCGGATGGGGAGCGCATAGTAGAGTTATGTGATCTTTATCACATTGACTTATACCTATGGATAACCTTGGCGTCGCGAGGTGATTCGCTGATAGCAGATTCGATGACTGAAGCTATCATTTACGTTAAGCATTTTGAGGAAAAAACAGCTTTCACCCTTACACCAGATCAGTTTTCTCTTATGTGTCTAATGTATACAGATGCTCGAAAGCGCGATGGGATAGCAGGCATGATGAAAGTTTTGACTGCAAAAGGTTAATCAAATATTTATATTTGAAAGATAATTTTTAAAGAAATAATTACATTAAATGGACGTTTTATATGGCAAGAGTTACACCGGAAGATAGATTAAGCTGTAATCAGTTGGTTAAGTTTATGCAAGCCCGCCCCGCACTTAGCAAGAACTTTCGTATAGACCATCCATTATTTTTTGAACATCTCCAGACAGTTAAAAGCATCCGGAAAAGATTAGGATCTAAAATAAATAGTTTAGAGGATGATTTAAAAATCTGAAAGTGTTGAAATAAATCTACATGGTGTGTAATATGTCTGTTGAATTAACGGAGATATTACATGGATATGCTTACCCGAGCCCAAATCTGGGCGACACTGTCTAATATAGATGTAACAGAATTTTGTACCGAAACAGAGATACTCGACAATAAAACGTTGACCTATCTGCCTTGGATGAAAGCCCATGAAATCATGATGGGCGAGTTTCCTGAATACTCTTGGGAGTTCACCGAAGACCCTTCTTCTCGTGAATGTCACTATTTTGATGATGGTTCTGCCGAAGTTAGATGCCGAATGACTATCGGTGGGCAGACCAACATCACCTACTTACCTGTCCACTCCTCTGGCAAAGCAGTCAGTTCACCCTCAGCAACCGATATCAACCAAGCTAAACAGCGGTGTCGTGTTAAGGCAATGGGTGAGTTTGGTCTGGGCTACCGGATGTGGATTAGCTCTCAAATTAAAGATATTGAGTCTAAAAGTGCTTTTCAAGATGTACAAAGTACACCTCCAGAAACAGATGATGCAGATGCAGAACTTCAAAAGGTTATTGCGATCTGGGATCACCTGAAGTTTGGTGACGCCAAAACTCTTAGTGAAGCAACCAAGCTGTATGACAAGTTTAAACGAGGTCTAACTAATAGAGGCTTAACAGATACCACTGGTAACTGGGAAAAGCTCTGTAAGGAGAATGGTTGGAGGGCTAAGAAATGAGTTTAGCTGTCCAAGGATCACCCGAATGGCACGCGGCAAGAGCTGGAAAGATCAAAGCATCTGTCTGCGCCGCGCTAGAGGGTAAGCACCCATACATGAAACCTGCTGACTTAGTTCGCCAAGAAGTACGAGCACTGGCAGGGGCTGAATCAGAATTCAAGATGGTTCCGGCAGTTGCTCACGGGCAAATGATGGAAGACCATGCAAGGATCTTTCTTGAGAACTTGCAGGACTACACTGTCGAAGAGACTGGTCTGGTTGTACATCCTAAGTATGACTTTATTGCAGCATCTCCAGACGGACTTGTCGGACTTGACGGCTGCGTTGAGATTAAGTGTCCGTTCCCCCAATACACTAAGACCCCTTACTCTATCTTTGCTCCCAAGAGAAGCATGTATCTAATGCAGGTCTATATGCAGATGGAAGTGCTTGATGCAGAGTGGTGTGATTTTATTTGTTACCTCGCAAAAAATGAAACGGCGGAACCCCAGTACACGTTGGAGAGAGTTCACCGCAAGGAAGACTTTCTAACTGAACTGTTAAGCCGCAAGTACCTGCCTCAGCCTGAGAAGGGAACTATCTCTCGCCTTGATCTATATAGATGTTGGCACAACTGGATTCAAGAACAGTATAGAGACGAAGTAACCCGAGCTGAACACGTAAAAACAATTGAGGTTAACGCTCCTGAGGTCATTAAGACCGATGAGGAACTGAACCGACTAACTGCAATGCAGAACAGGATTGCAGACATTAAGTCACGAATCAGTGACGACTTAGAAACCTTGGACGTACTGGGAAAGACCAGTGACTCCCTGAAAAAAGATATCGCCGAACGTTACAAGAGTTCTGTCAGCAATGGCAAGACTACTGTGAAGGTGATTATGAAGAACCCACCAATAGACTATAGAAAAGCGTTTGAGTTCTTGGGTGGTGAAGATGAAGTATTAAATAAAGACGAGTCCCTAGATTCTTTTCGAAGATCGACGGGAGCAATGCAGGTACAAATTCAACACGGAGAAGTGTAATGCAAAAACCAACAGCATTTGAATCATTAAAAGCAGGCAAGGGTAGATTATACCCAATGCCAAAAGAGAAGCGCGTCGAAGAGTGGAACCGCCTTAAGCAGTATGACTGGGCAACCAAGGCGCACGTCCCTAAGTTCGATGGCTTTATTAAAGTTAGTCGCGAGTTAGTCGCTGACCTACAGGCTGCTCTTGACGTACATGGCGGTAACGACTTCCGCTACAACATAAAAGTCTGCGAGCAGATGGGTGACGATGGGAACTTACAGCAGTTAAATGTTGATTACTGGATTCCTAAGCCAAACCCTAATACGCAATCTTCAGCGCCAGCAGCTGCGCCTGCTGACGACTTTTTAGACGACGACCTACCTTTCTAAGGACTTACTAAATGCCTCTAAGAATTACCCGAAGAGCTAACTCCGTCTTTTATGGCGGAGAAAGCCTTGACCCCGACGACCTCGAAGGCACTTTCGATCATCGAGTTTGGGTTCGCGGTGTAGTGGACTTGGACGGCAGACATGAGGCGATCCTTAACGTGCATACCAAACGTAAAGGGCATCAGGACCATGTATTAACTGCTGGGGATGAAGGTCTTCAGCTTACTGATTCTGTGTTTGTCGAGATGACAGGTGTACAGCCGTATTTTGTAAAACCCCAAGTAACGTGCCCTGAATGCGGACGATCTGATGGAGTAGGGGCTAAGCCCTTTATGTTGCCATCAGCGAAGCTGCTAGTAGGAGCACCCCGAAACTACCAAATAGTGCGTGATGACGCGAGGAAAAAGAAATGAGTGAACAACCACAAATTATCTCTATCGATAATACCCCTTACTTAATTGATGACCTAAGTGATCTGTGTAAAGAGCAACTTAACCTAGCACAGGCAGGCAGCCAAGCCCTTGGGCAAAAGCAAGCTGAAGCTAAGCTCTTACAGATGGGTCTTGACGTTGCGCTTAGTGAAGCTAAGAAATTGTTGCCTGAACCTTATCAAGCTGAAGCTGCTGAAGAAGCAGACGAAGATGTTGAAGTGGTAGATAACCGCCACTAAGGCTCCCCTAGAGGGTTAGGGCGTTCCCTCCTCACGTCCTTTTATAGCAGGCTTGGTCTACCTGTCCCTCGAGAACAGACCTTTATTAATGAGATCGATGCATGGTAACCTGCCACTGCTGTTGGTCTCTTCACGGAGACGAATATGAAGTTAACATTTAAAGAAATAGCTGATCGTTATTTGGCACAGCCAAGCGCACATAACGATGAGAAGCAGAGAACCACGGTAGTTGTCGCTAATAACCTTATTAAGGTGTTTGGTAACAAGCCGATTAAAGCATTTGAAAAGATCGCTCTTTTCGATAATTTTATTGAGGATCTGCGGGTACAACCATCCAAAAGGAAAATTGGTCAAAGGGTCAGCAATAGCTGGGTTAACAAGCACACTATTATTATGCGAGCTATTCTTAACTACGCTTACAGTAAAGAGCATATAAATAGAGTGCCTAAGTTGTCCGTGTTGCCAGAGACTAAGAGCAAGATCTTTCTTAAGCCTCAACAGGTTCTCGACCTTATTGGAACTTTGGATGACTTGAGAGCAGATCAAGTTAGATTTGCAGTAGCGACAGGGTTGCGAAAGACAAACATCAGACTTTTGAAGTGGGGGCAAATATCAGAAGACTTGTCGTCACTTCTTGTCGATGGAAAAGATGCCAAGATGGGCGAGGATATCCTCATCCCGTTAAACGCAGATGCTCGAGCAGTCTTGCTGCGACGAAAGGATTTAAACGATGCTCTAGTAAAGAAGCATAGGTATCTTCGCAACAAGATAGACTATGTCTTTGTTCAGCAGTCTGGAGGCAGAACAAAGGTAGGTAATGTTTTAAGTGAAATTACAAACAGCACCTACAAGAATGCTTGCAGAAAAGCTGGCTTGCCAGAAGGAACCACCTTTCACACCATGCGTCACACATTTGCTAGCTGGCACATTGAAAACGGAACGAGTGAGATGGTGCTTATGGAGTTAGGAGGATGGAAAGATCGTACTTCATTGCAACGATATGCTCATCTAAACCAAGCTCAAAGAAAGATTGCATCGTCTAACATTGAAGGAATGCTATAAAAACATTTAAAATATAAACTCGCGCAAGTCATTGATATATAACAATAATTTTCATCTTAAGTTGCTTCGTAAGCAATTGCTCTCGAAGCAGGTGACAATCATTTTTATTCAATTAAATCAATAACTTAGAGACCGACAGCAGAGGCTCTTGCGCGTACTACCGGAGACTGAAAATGGATATAAAGAAAGCAATTAGAGACGCCAACGACTTCGCTGATGAAGCAATAGCTAACACTTGTGGAGACTTAAAGAGTATCGAAGCCACCACAAAGAGATGGATGAACGCAGGAACATACAACCTACAGAACAAGCATTTGTTTGGGTGGTTTGTTGTTACTGTAGTTCTCTGTTTAGTGTTTTGATATACCAAAAAAACATGGAGCAGATTGCAAATATTCATTAGCCGTTGAGCTAAAACAACACTACAATGCGCCCTCAATTTTAATGTAACTTAAAGGTGTCAAGGTAATGTTGGTGGTTTGTATCTGCGTATTGTTTGGTTTGGTCGTTATAGCTAAAGATGATTTAGCTAGCTAAGATAAGGGCGTTATCGAAAGGTAGCGCCTTTAGCCTATCCACAGAAGCGAACTAAAACCAAAAGAAAAGAATACAATTACAAAAATCAAAGCCTTCCACTCTTCTTTATCTCTCCAGTCAAAATTACTCATTCAAAAATTACCGTCTCTTTTGGGTCCACATACTTCGGTTTACAGAAAGCCCTTACTGGTACGTCATATATTTTCCCAAATCTATTTTCGCCGGACCCTCTTATGCTTTGCAGGGTTATTCTTCTAGCAAAATAAACGCAGGAGTTGATATTATTCCAGACTCCGTACTCCTCAATGTCTTCAACAAAACCATCAGGGGTCATGGTCTCTATCATCAAAGCAAACACTAACGTTTTCACTTTATAACTCGTGTAGAATTATCTACCCACGTCACTTTACAGACGCAGTCAACCGCTTCATATTTTTTTGAAGGTCGGGACAACTCTTGACACATGTACACGCAGGCGTGCTTATTAACGTAGTAACGTGTCTTGCTCTCATCAACCTCACCGTTAACGAAGAATAGAAGAGCGAAGACCATTCTCACTGTTTAGCCAACAACGCCTGTACTAACGCAGAGATTTGATCGTTAGTCTTTTCTTGTATTTTTTCTTGACGAGCCAATGACTCTACAATTGCATCAACCTTAGTCTCTGTTACAGCTTGAGCCTGACCGTTCTCTTGTGCCTTCTTAGCTGTTTCCTTAACAATGACTTCAATACGCTTAACTTCAGTAGTAGTGCTTTCAGCGTTAGCTTGTGCTGCCCCGTACGAGATAGCTCCAACAAATAATGAAACGACTAATGGAATAGCCCATGTTGGGATTACAATACCTTTCTCTGACATAACTTATATCTCTCTGTTAATTTAACTCTTCATTTAATAGCTGTTGAATTAATGTCCATCTATCAACAAACTCTTTACTCTTCTGCTTACCAAACAAAACGTCTGACTTAGATATTGAGTTCTTTAAAGTGCTGTCTGACATAGTCCAAGCTGATGCCCCACCCTGAATCAAAGCCCTAGCATCCTTCTTGGTCACGCCGTTAGAGCGCAATATTGTCATTGTTTGTGTAGCGTTTAAGCCGGAACTCATAGCTGCACTTACCAGAGCTGCCATATCTTCAAAGGTCTCGCGCCTAGCTGTAGAAGCTCTGCCAAAAGCTTCTCGTATATCGCTATCCGATACATCGTTAGGGTCTCTAAACACGGAGGTAAGCAGTCTAGTTGACTGGCGCTTACCTTCTGAGAACTCATACGCCTTAAAGTGCAGTGCAGTCTTAGGATCAAATGTAGTCTTACGGAAGCCTATAAATGCCGCCATTTCATCACCAACATCGTAAGCCTTACCGCCTCTAGATATTTCTCCTGAAAGAGCTTTCTCCATACGGCGACCGTTCTGTATAACGCTTGGTCCCATACCTCTCTCAAAGTGCATGTAGGTATCTACAGCTTTATTGGCTAGCGTGTCAGCCTCGTTATAGACCTCACCGCCTGACGTCTTCTCGTTTGAGATAAACTCTAAGATAGTATTGGTGGATATATCCCAGCCTAAGAACGGCTTAAGTATTTCAACCCCAGCATCTACTACAGCATCATCTAGCGGCTGATCTCTCAGTAACGCATTTAATGGACGCTTCATTAGTGCGTATGGGTCAAGATGAGTAAGATCTAAGTACTCTAAGCGACCTTGATCATCTCTACCTGTTACCAGTATGTTTGAGTTCTTAGCCCAAGGAGCTGCCATCAACTTGATAGCCTCTTCCTCTTCTTCCGAAACACCAAACGCTGACATAGCCATTGCTTGAGCTGCATACACACCCGCACTAACCATACCTATACCTGCAATACGCTTAAGAGCAGCAGGTCTCATGTCTGGATCTGCCAAGTCTTCACGCAAGTACTTGATCATGTTCGCTTGCGTCCTAACAATTTCTGCGGGGAAAGAAACAAACGTGCCAGCAAGAGGAAAACGTCTTAACTTCTGAGGCAGATCACCAATCAGAGAGTAAGTTGGGTAGGTGTCACGAATACGCTTAGCTGATTTGATCTCAGCTTCTTCGCGTGACATGCCCTTGTTCTCCATGAAGTTGATGATTTCATTCTCGAAGCCAACGATCTTCCAGAAGTCATCACCATACTGATAGAACCGTGTAGCGTTATCAAAGAATGACTTCATCATTCCTGTGCCTGATACCCACTGCTCTGCGTTAGTGTCCTTCAACAGATCTACCATCTCGCCAGCGTATGGGTTGTCGTGTACTACACCTAGCTTTTTCAGGCGCTTTAAGTACTCAACGCCGTCACCTTGACCTGTTCTGTAGCTACTGGTCACATCAATCGACTTGCCTATTTTAGACCAGTTAAAGTGCCCATTTGCCACAGTAAACAGAGATGCAGACATCCAGTTACGAGCCATAGTGGTAGGTGCGATTACAGTCTTACCGTACTTGACCATACCGTTGATCTGGATAACCGTCTTATACAAGCCTCCTAGCTGCTCCTTATCTAGGGCGTCTCTGAATGCTTGCTCTATCTCAGGGAATGTATATAAGCCGTTGAGGGGGGACATGGTTTTTGACCCGACTTCCGCAATTTTTTTCGTTGCGCCTACCGGAGCATCTGCCTGATCAAACAGGAATACACCCTTACCGTCTTTAAGAACTTGGTTAAGGAACCTGTCGTTGTAGATAAGGCGAGACATCTTGGTGGCTGACTTAGCGAAGTTGATTCGCGCATCCTTATACTCACCTAGAAGTGCCCGTATCTCTGGGGCTATATCCTTTTGTTTCTTCAGGATGGATAGGTCTTTTGCCCCTAACTTAGACTCGGCAATAAACGATGACATATCATCAAAGGCAGTACCTTCTTTGAGTATGGTATTGATTACCTGATCTGGGTTAGTAGTACCCTGCTCTACAAGGAAGTTTCTAGCTGCCAAAATGATTTCTTTGGGGACTTCTTTGTTCCAGTTCTTATCGTCAAAAGCCCTGTGGCTTCTGTTTGCATACTTACCCATATTGTTGACAACAATGCTTAACAACTCACTCTTGGCTAGCGCTTCATCGTTACCCTCAGACTTCAGCTTTTCTATATCTGAGTTAAGTATCTCAGCATAGTCAGCTGACATCTTGTCGATGTAGTTACGCATTGCTACCAGAGCTTCCTTAATATCATTAGGTAGCTTAGAAGCCATAACTTCTGCCGCTGGTACTTGCATTGCTTTGTCCAACACAGCAGCCTGTGATGCGTCTATCTCGCCGAAGTTGTTCTGAACCGCTTCATCAAACAATCCAACCATCTGGCGGATGTCCATCTCCACAGCACCGAACTCACCATCACGCTCGATCTTTGAATCAAACGCTGTCTCAGGCAATAGACCTCTGGAGTAGAAGTTCTTCTGGAACCACTTCTTAAAACCTGAAGCTGCAAACCCTGCTGCTGCCTTAACATCTTTATCTTTGACTGCGTCGATTACTTGACTGCCGTCTGATCCAGCGCGAACAGATGCAACCAAGTCTTCATCCGACATGATCTCTGCGGCTGTACTTGTGGGGGCAGTTACGAAGTCCTTCTCTGAAGGTCTTTGTGGGGGTGAGTCTAGCTGATCTGTAGAAACTCCGGCAGCATCGATTCTAGCTCCGCTTCCAGTGGCTTCTTGGGGTCCAGAGTCCTGTCTGGGTACGCCTCTATCAGATAGGATTCTCTCGTAACTGGTTTCTGATACTTCGTCAGGTACTGAAGAATCGGATCGCTCCCAATCAGGTCTTTGTATTCCTCCGGAATGCTCATTGATTTTTACCCTTGCCTCATCGAGGCTTAATTTACCGTTATTATATTGACTCCATACGCCTTGTACAAATACGCCGTTTTGTTTATTTGACTTATAACCGGCAGTAAATAAACCCCTTACTGCCTCCCAAGTAATTGACTGCATCTCTCTAGGCAACACGTTTCTATCTTTGGCGGCTCTTCGGTATGCTTCCTCATAAAGTGAATACGTTCCTCTGTGACCCGTAACTGTAGAGTTTGAGGCGCCCGAGCCAAAGTTTGCCGCTACCTCTGGAGAGTTCCCTCCTAAAGGTCTGATTAAGCCAGCGGCGACAGCATGGGTGTCTATCGTCACAAAACCTAAATCAGATGCAGGATCAAAAATATTGTTGTAAAAGTTTCTGACCTTGTTCTTATCGCCGAGAGACAAGGAAAGTGTATCCATATCGCTATTAATCAGCGCTGTGACAGCCTTCCCTATTTCAGAGAGCGAACCCCAAGCAACCTTTGACCGAGTTTTCCCGTTTGCGTTTAGCGCATAATCTAATAATTTCCCGTCAGGAGAAACTATTCGATAACTCGGAGCGTTGTACGTCTGATCATAGGTCCGTATCCACATCCCTAAAATATTACTTGGAGCATCCTCTCGAATTAAATCGCTCAGAGATTTTTCTTTAATGATGTCCAGCTTTTCTCTGTTTTCTATTTTTGTCTTAGCATTTACACCCTTATGAAAATATATTTGCTCGGCTTTTTCTTTCATAGCCTGATCAAACGGGTCGTTCATGTTCTGGTGATATATATCAATAACTCTCTCAGCTAGGCTAGCATTCTGATACCAGTCTTTCTGTGGAGATAAGTTAGCAGTTACAGCGCTCGCTTGAGCAAGCGAAATGCCATGCCTGTCAGCCATTCGCTGTACGATTTTGTTTGCGCCCTCGTACCACTGTTTCGATACTTCTCTTGTGGCTTGAGGAACAGAATCAAATATATATAACAGGTTGTCTCGCACATGATTTACAAATCTTTCGGCAACAACCTCATCCGATCCGTTTTGCTCTTGCTGTGTAAGGTTTGTGTAGGGCTTTATGAGAGCAATGTTTTTGCTAAACAGATTGCCAGCATTCAAAAAACTTTCGTAGTCGTTGACCAATAATTCTCTTAAAGGGTCTTGAGTTCTTTCTTTAGCTGTAGGGAACCTAGTGCTTACCGCCTGATACAGGGCATCATCATCGAAGCCAGCCAGATCATCCATCGGATCATAGTCGTCATCGATATCACCAAGATCTTGCTGAACAGCGTCCGCTTCAGCTTTCTCTAGTCGTTCACTGTGTGCTTTATTAAGCCACTGCAAGGCTTCCTTTCGATTGTCACCGATACCGCCAGTTCTTGCGATGGCGTTGAAGTCCAGCTTGAGAATGTCATAGTACTCTGGAGACAAGTGCCACATTGGATTGGCAAACTGCATTGTGTCTCGATAGATTAAGTATTCAGTGCCGTCCGGATAGGTGACGTTATAGTTACCAGTGTTCTCAAAATCTGCGGCTCGTTTTACCTTCGGCTCTGTTTGCTCTAGCTGTACAGCTCGTCCATCCCTGTCCCCAGCTTCACGTTGGGTCGGTTCTCCCAGTCCTTGACTGGCTTGTTCCGCATCAAGGCTACTTCCGCCATCTCCTCCAGATCCTTCTTGCTCCTGAACTTGAGTGCTTCCGCGCTGGGTAGGTGACCGAACTTCTCCCTGTACTTCTTGAGGTTGCCCGTTAGCTTCATTGGTCCGAATGTCAGCTTCGCCATTTTGAATAGTCTCCGTTGGTTGCGTTCTAAGCAGTCTCTCTAGATGCTTATACGTTTTTGGTGCTTGCTCCTGAAGTAGTTCAGGGCTTGTATGAAAGATGGCAAACGCTTGAGCGAATGCTTCTTTCTGCATGCGATCTACTTGACCCGCTATATTCTGAGGTTCTGAATTAGCTATCCATTCAAATGCTGGTCCGAATGGGTATGCTAACTCTTGACCTAACTCTGTGCCACTTAAATAGTTTTGACCCAGCTCATGGATAACTGGTCCCATCTCGTAAGTAGCCGAGTTCATGCCCATCCCGTTTACCTCTAAAGAAAAGTCTGGAGAGTTGGTTGTGTGACCAGTGCCTACATCAAAAGCATGACCGATTTCATGAGCAAGATTAAATCTGAGTTCGATAGCAGAATCGCTGCTATTGTCTTTGTCGGCTATAAGTTCCTTAACTCTCGCACTATTTAGCGTTATCGCTTTAGATGCTTTTAAGTATGAGCCAGCTACCTGCCTGTCCATCTGGCTATCGGTATGTGAATAAAAGCCGCTTACATAATTCATCACACGCTTTGGAAGACCTGCACCTAGCAGATCAACTAGAGCGTGCTTAATCTCATCAGCCTGAACACCTTCGGCTACAGTAATCGTATTACCGTTCTGCATCACAACTTCAGGAGACGCAAACAAACTGTCTATACGACCTTGATCAATAGGTGATCTATTAGCGCCTTGAGAATCATTGATGTCAGATATAGCCTGAGCCAAAGGCTTCATGTTAGGGCGCGTTACATTCTCTGTGTAAGCAACCGCAGGCATATCGCTCATAGAACCTTGAGGGATCGTGAGGCTTTGAGTTGCTATCTCTTGAATGCCCTCTACCACAGCTTCTGCATTAGGCATTGATTGCGCGATATCTATAGCTTGAGATGCCGGAACACTATCTGGGATGTTGTCTGGGTCAGACTGCTGTATTACCTGCTTTTGTATGCTTGCAGGTAAGTCATCTAGTTCTACTATAATTTGAGAGAAGTCAGGAACTGGAGTCTTTTGGTTATTGATTCTAGCTACTACTTCTGGAGTCCTAATAGTTTTCTTTGCACCGTTCTCATCCCTTACTGCTAGAGATAAAGGATTACCTTCTGCATCTCTTATAATTCGGGTGAGAGAATATTTTTTCCCGCGCAATTCAAATTTATTGTTGTCATCAATCTGAACGTCTTTCTCGAATACCAGATTGCCACCAGTAGGCACGACACCTAACTGCTCTGGAGACTGGTACTCACCACTCTCAATAAGCACGTCACCGTTGTCTTGAGTTGCTACGTAGAACCCGTCGTCTTTCTTAAGTACTGGTCCTTTGTTTCCGTTGTAGTCTACGTCCTGACCTACAAGCTCTTCCATTCTGGGGGTGATAGACTCTGGTAAGTTGCCACCAAACACTGGAGGCTCTTCAGCTACAGGCTCTGGCTCTTTGTCTTTAGGTATTCTTGTTGTCTCACCTAGAGCACCAAGCTCCATCTGATAGATTTTTTTGACCTTTTCTCGAACGGCAGGAAGCCCCTCAATTTGCGCCCTTGCTTTTGCTCTAGCTTCTTCTTGCCTTGCTTCAGGGTCAGATCGATCTTGACGATCTGGGAAGTCATCAATTTCTCGACGAACTTCCTCTCTGCTTTTTGGAGCTATAGTCGTTCTGCCAGTAGGCAATCTACGCCCATCAATTTGCGTCTCGGTTCTACTCCTAGCCTGCTCTCTAGCTTGTTCTACCGTTAGTGGGTCAGTGCGCGGGTCATTCCTTGCTCTGCCTTTAGGAAGATCGAGAGCTTTTTCTCTTGCAGCCTGAACCTTTGCTCCGCCCTTGTCAGTTGACTCTGGTTGCGGCTGATCATCTATAACCGGAGCTTGTTCTTGTTCTTGAGCCTGCTCTTCATCTAAAACAACTTCCGGCGAGCTTTCTTCAGACTTACCGTCTAAAGCATTCTCATCTAGGTTTTGCTTTAGCTCTGGATCTTTAGTGACAGCACCAGTAACGCCGCCGATAGCTCCACCACCAATGGCACCAGCTACAAACGCATTAAGGTATTGAGATCGGTTCTCTTCATCGAACAATCGCTCAAGGAACGCTTCCTCTATAGCAGGGTCTTGCTGACCGCGTACAAACTCCAAGGTAGAGTTCTGTACAACTTCCTGCATCATCTCCGTTACGCCTTCAGTACCGGATGCTTTGGCTGCCTCTTTAAATGCGCGACCAATGACTGATTGTTTTTTGCTTACGTTTTCAGCTATTTCTTGAGTAGCTTTGCCGTATAGGTTTTGTGGTAAGACACGCTTCAAGACTCTCATTGGAGTCATTGCGTCTAACGCACCAGATGCTAGACCCGTAACAAGTGCTAGACCAGCAGCCTCTTCACCAGTCTCATCAAAGATTCTAGTAAAGGATTCTCCCGCACCCATCACCGTACCAAAACCTACAGCGCCTGCGACCTGACCCTTTAGCCCAACCTTACCCAAAGCCTCTCTGCCTACAGCTGACTGTGCGTACTGCCTTGACGCTGCACTCTTCGCCATTCCTTCAGCGTTCTTTTTGACTAGAGCTTTTGCGCCTTGATGTATGGCTAGCTTCTTGGCGGCAAAACCCCCTACTGCACCAACACCACCGCCCCCAATGAGGCTAGGTATAATGTTGCCTACGATAAATGCAGCATAATTTGCTAAGTCTCCACCACCATCAATGTCTTCTAGCCTTCCGACATCAGCAGTATTCTCAGCGGCTTCTGCCATCTGCTCGTCGAAGTACTGCATACCGTCATAGAACCAATCATCGTTACCGACAGCCGATCCAACTAACGCTTTTGCACCACCGGCAAGAGCCTGCAACTGATCTACACCAGCGCCGAAACCCTTACCGAATTCGTTAAGAACTCCGGTTTCCTCTTCTTCCTTGAAGGTTTTTAGACGGGCGTTGTTAAAGTCTTGATTCGCATATATGGGCATTTAAATACCTGAATTAATCTACTGCGTTGAAATATTTGCCTGAGCCAGTACGGGCTAGCTGCTCGGAAGGAGTTAGATACTTTCCCGCACCTCTATTATTGCTCGCTCTTCTAAACGTATCGTTCTTCCAGTTTTTCCACTCTTTATCGTTATCAATCACAGCATTCCCGTTTTCATCTATGCTGAGATACTGTGCCGCTTCCAGAACCTTCGCTCTGGACAAAGGCTTGCCCTCATTAAATCGACTTAGATTTCTAATAACGCCTTGATCTTTAAGTGCGTTATAGGATTGATCTCCAGCTAGAGCTGCCTCAACAGGTTGATAATTGCCCACTCGATTCGACGAATAGTGAGACCTCATCAGCCCTTTGTTTGCAGCAAACTCGCTCATAGTCATGCCCTTAATAGGGCTTGATAGATCTGGGTTTCGTGCTCCATCTATTTCAGCAGCTTTAATGTCGTCAGCGACTAGCTGCAAGAAGTCTCCGTCTTTGCGACCCTCAGTTAAGTCGTAACCCCTTGCATTAATTTCGTTAAGTACTCCACGATAAGGCGCCATAGCGTTTGCGTACTGATAGAACCCGCTGGCGGCTTGAACGGCTTCTTCGACAGACATAAATGCTTTCTCACTGCTAGCTTCACGACCAACAGTCATTGGAGCCTCGTAAGTAAACTGCTCACCTGTCTCAGGGTTCTCAATCAAAACGTCTACTGTGAGTCCTAATGAATTTCCGTCCAGCCCAACATTCGACACCTGCTTGCTCACAACAACGTAGCCCTTGTCTGCATAAGAGCCTGCGTGTTTGTGAGTTTCTGATGTAACTAACTCTCCAACACCAGCCATATTGTTACTGTGAAACACTACGTTAAAAGTATCTCTAAGGGCGGTCTCATCAATTTGGTCAGCCTTACCTTCGGCAATAAGGTCGAGTGTTTGTTTGAGTCTTCCTGCTTGGAACTGAACGTTAGGCTGGGTGACGTAATCCAAGTCCATCAGCGTTCCTCTGGTGGCTTCTGCCATCTCTGCAAGCCTAGCCTGCGTGTCAGCATCGTAAGCAACCTCACCAGTTCTTACCTGCTCTGCCAAGTCCACAAACGACTGAACTCGTGTAGCTGCTACTGAATTTGTTTCTCTTTGACTTCGGCGCTTCTTCTTCAGGTCTAGATCGTCAGTAAGGGTATCTGTTTGCGCGTTCCTAAAATTGGCGTCAGAATTAATTCTGGTTTCGTCCAGACCAAGCTGTTTCTTTTTATTTTCTGCCTCTAAACCCCTTATGCGAGTTTGTTCAGCGGCATTGTCTGTCTGCGCCTTTCGGTATGCAGCCGTAGATTCCCGATCAAGATCACCCTGACGAGCCTGCTCTTCAAGCCTGTCCCGTTGTAACTCACGATCCTTAACGTCACTTATTAGCCCGAAGCCACTTCTAAAACCGTCTGCAAAACCTGCCATGATAAATACCTAGTCGAATAATTTGTTAAGTAAGAAAGCCACGCCTAAGCCAATAGCTATTGGTGTTGCTAATGCCGAGAGCTGAGCCATTGGTCCTGTAGCTGCTACGGCTTCGGATGCTGCGGCAACTTCGCCTGCGGCTGCGACTGCCTCACCACCAGTAGCGACTGCCTCAGTCACCCCAGCAAGATTGTTGATTGCTCCACCAACTTCTGCACCACCTGCCAACACCTCTCCAGTTGCCGTTACCCCCTCAACAGCAGTCGATATGTTGTTTATTCCTCCAGCCGTATTCGCTAACTCGCCACCTTCCATTATGGTTTTAACTGTTTCTCCAGACTTGCCTATCCCCTCCATAGCGGTTCCGATGTTGTTTATCGGACCTGATGCGTCGGTAGCTGCGCTAAGAGCCCCTTGAGCGTCGGACAGTCTTTGGACGTTACCTGCGTGAGCGCCTTTCAGCTTCATCGCTGTCGATGCTCCCTGCATTCCACCAATACCTGCGCCAGTGCCAAGAAGCTGTGATTCCGCCGCCTGCTCCTGTGCCTCAATAGCCATCCTTTGCTGATTCTCAATAGACTCAGATCTAGCTACCGCTGCCATTCCTCTGTTTGCAAGACCTCTAAGACCTTGTCCTACCGCAATCATTGTCATTGTCCTGTACTCCTTGCCTTCTGTGAGATTCCTGATAGAGAGCCTGAAAGGATTGACTGGCGACGATCTGCATCTCTGAGTCTTGTATCGTTAAGTCCACCAACTAAACCACCCACAGCTGTTGTGCTGTTAGATATGTTGCTTCTGTTTTGCAAACCCATTCGAGCCATGTTGCGGTCTTGTTGACCCTGAACATTGGTCACTGCACTTCCCATATTTGAGCGTGTACGTTCCAGATCTGCACCCAAGGACTTGGTGCCTGTTGCGGTGATTTGTCCTGCCAAAAAATCTTCCATCGGGGCAAATCGCGTATTATAGTCTTGAGTCTGAGCCCTAATTAAATCGGCATATAACTGGTCTCCGGGATTGTCTTCGGGACTCATGCCAGAATATCTGTAAGGGTTAATGTTTGAATAAGGATTACTGCCACCCGAGAAGTTGTAAAAGCTACCAACAGCTCCTGCTACTTCTGGGTTTAACATAGCCATATAGCCTCTAAAGTCCATCATTAGCCTCCACCTCCTAAGCCATATCCTGCCGCCATGCCGGCACCAGTACCTGCAATAGATGCAAGACTTTGTGATCTAGCGAAATCTCTTTTAGCCGCTGATCCCGCTCTATCTAAACTGTTCTGCATACGATCAATGTTTCCAGTCATTGCTTGAGTTTGAAGACCCTGACCCATTGCTATTACATTACCTAAACCTTGGTAGGCAGCATCTGTATAACCAAGACCTGCATCTGCACCAGCAAGACCCATACCTCTAGCCTGAGCCTGTCTTAATGCTGATGACTCACCTTGAGCGCGACCAGACATGGGGTCTAATCCCATATTGAATTGAGCGCCTTGCATATCTCCAAAGCCTTGCTCATAGATAGCAGAGGTCTGATTTTGTGCAGATGCCATTGCATCATCAGAAGCACCGTCAGCAAACATTGCTTTAGTGTCATCAATAAACATGTTCTCTAAAGGGACAAACACATCACCGTAACGTCGCAATGCATTAGCTGCCTGCTGAGCTAGCGCCTCTTTACTCTCTAATTCCTTTGGATCGCTTCCGCCACCACCGCCAAAACACATAAGCTAAACCTCTATCTTTAATAAAGCCCCGACTTCACTAAAGCCGTGGCGTTCCAATAACTTCTTATAGCCATCACCCGCTATACCTGACGTGATTCCTAAGGTCACTTGCTTTACTCCTTTCCCTGTAGCCCAAAGTCTGTAACTTGAAATAATCTCTTTAATACTGCTACCAATTCCTTTTCGCCTATCAGGCTTGAATACAAGCCCCAAATCCTCTGCAACTTTTTCGTATGAAAAAAAGCACTCTGTGACGCACCCCATGAACATCCCAACAACTTCGCCGTCATCGTCTGCAATCAACATAAAAATATCCGACAAGGGATTTATTGCTTCTTTGAGCAATCCGTAGAACTTACCGTCAGACCATCCACAGTTTTTGTAACTGCTGTTTTCTTGAAACCACTTACCCAAATCATTGATCTGAGGAAAGTCGTCTAACGACGGATCACGCACGACAATTGCCACTAAAGCCTGCCTTTAATATGTTGGATTTTTATAAGCTATATTCGTGTATAAACGAGTAGCTAATTCGGGGTGAGATGTTCCGGAGGTCGGAGTCCCGCTTTACCCTTATGATACTTTAAAATCAAGTAAATTACTAAAAAAAGTAATTATTACGCTTTGGGGTAGGAGTCTTTTACTTCTTTTATTGCTGTAAAGAACTCACCTGTTTCATTAAGTGTACCGTTGTCTATATCGTGAAACAGTTTGTCTAACTGATTTGCAATGCTTGGGTAAGTTAATGCCCTAGACTCTGCGTATGTAGGCTCTGGAGCTGTTGCCGTAACATACTGAATTACTGTTCCAAACTCGTCATCAACAACATAATCTACTTCATCTCTTGGCAACCTATCCGGAGCTGGTGCATACGCATACCATCCTGACTGGTCCTTCATGCCTGCTTGTGGACCTGCCGTTATGCGTCCCTCACCTGTATCAAATTGAACATAAAGTTGTGTCATTATCGTAGGCTCATAGCTATGCCTTCTAAGGCGTAAATTTTATCCATCACCCAATTTTTGTATGGCTGGCTGCTTGGAACGTAGTACTTGTTCGCGTTGTAAACTCCAATCCTAATTTCAAAATCAACAGCCGAGCTTGTCTTGGTGCCAAGACCGCCACTAATAGAGAACTGATATGGGTGGTAGTCAGACGCAGACCTGAAGAAAAAGTCATTAACCATAGTGTACTGATTGGTCAGGATCTGTCCGAACACAGACATGTTTGTGGTGATTGTTGATGTTGACGCTCTTGTGTAATAAATTCGAGTTCTATCTGTTGATGACGTATAGCCGCTGGATGATGTGTTGCCGTAGGTGTAGCCCATTACCAGTAATGCAGATCCCGAAGAGACAAGGGATGTTACATCTCCAGCCACTTCAAACCAGTAGATAATATAACCAAAGCCGTAATTTTGAGATCCGTGATTGGTTACAGTCCCTAGAGAAGGAGTAGAACTTGATGTGTCGTTTGTTTTCATCCATAGCTCTAATCTGTAGGCGTCGTCATTCTCAAACACACCCCAACCTTCCGCACTGATGTAAGCTCTTTTCTCTACACCGTCCGCCTGAGCAGGAATTTGACCTGTGAATATGACTTGCTCTGCTCCGTTAGGTGCATCAATTGCTACCGCCGAAGATAGAGAGAACGGAATCAGATCATTGATATCACCAGTTATTTGGTCAGCTCTTAGGTTCTCTACTGTTATGTTGGCAGCGTTTATTGTTCCTGAGGTTATCTTGTTAGCTGATATGTCACCTAAGGTTAGTGTGGGAACACCGTTAACGTCCTGCGACGTAAGGAATACACCGTCAATGTTAAGGAGGGAGGTTGATATTTTTCCGCCCGAAATTCTATTTGCGTTTAACTGACCCGTAATGTTTGCAGTATCAATTGTAGCGTTGCCAATCTGTGCTGTAGTAATCGTACCGTTCTTAATGAACGCACCATCCATATAAACACCGGCAGGGACAATAACATTACCGTTCTCATCTTCTATATCCTCACCTTCAACCGTGAACGGAACTAAAACCTGAGTGTCATTTATGGGCTCGTTTGAAACTTGAGTCGAAGTAGTCTGAGGATTTACGATGGCGAACCGATCAGCCCTAACAATAAATGCAGAGGTTGGAGTTCCGTCATCATTGCTCGTGTTAGACAACCCGAATCCGGCTATATGTCCTTGGTTGTCTACTTTTACGGAGTACTGTGATGAAAGTCCTGTCTCAGAATCTCCAACAATTTCCTGAGTAGTTTCAATAGCGGCTTTAATTCCGCTTGTTCCATCTTCACCATTAACAACAACTTGCAAGGTGTCAATCTTACTTGCGCCAGTCTGGTCTGTCTCAGACCCAAATACCTCTAGATTTATTTTTGACGCAAAATCAGCTCCAGCTAATAAGACAGCGTTATCTGGATTACCTTGATCCCAAAGTGCTGCTGATAACTGCGAAACTCTAGATGCATTACTATCACCATTCGGAAACACTTCGGTCTGTACTTTGTCAAAAGCCTCGGACGTAGCCAGCTTTAATGTCCCCGACGTATCACTATTAACAAACATAGATGCCGCTATGTTATCGACCTTATCAACCAACGCTCCACTGTTGTTTACCGTCGCATTAAGAGTCCCAAATTGAGCGGCTGTTGCCAAAGCTAGCTGCTCGTTACCATTAGAATCTGTGTCATAAAGAACAGCCCTTAATCCATCTATTCTAGAAGCTGAAACATTTCCATCGGGACCAAAAACCTCTGTTTGTAATGTTGAAAATGCGTCAGCATCCGCAAGCTTCACATTATTATTTTCATCAAATACGGCTGAACTGAGAGCGTCTATTTTAGAAGCTCCTGCCTGAGGGGTTACACCCTCACCGTACACGCTAGTGTTTAATACGGACACAGCACCGGAGGTTGCAGTAAGACCTGTTGTTGGATTTGTTATTGTCGCATCTAACGTGTCTATTCGAGATGAAGTCGCACCAGAAGGCGTTACTCCATTGCCCCAAACCTCAGTTTCTAACAGAGATAAGGCTCCAGCGCCTGCTAACTTAACATTGCCCCCAGAATCAAACATCGCATTATTTAAATCAACCACATCCGACTGAACCGACGTAACAAGACCTGAAGGGGGATCAGTAGAGTCATCGTAAATAGCTGTTACTTTGTTGCTAAGAGCACCTAGAGCGCTGCCTGTAGCAAGTCTTGAGGTATCGTTAGCATTAAATACCTCAGCATCTAGGCTGGTTACTTTTTCCTGTATGGCGCTAATTTGAGTAACCGCGTCTGGGTCATTGGGGTTGTATATTGCAGTTACGTTATTAGTTAACCCGTCTAGCGCATCTACTGTAGCTAACTTAACCTGATTGCCATTAAATACCGCACCTTCCAATGCTGTAGATCTACCTTGTAGCGACTTAACCGCAGACGCTTCATTGGGGTTATCTGGATTATAGATAGCCTCAATGCTAGTTGTTAAACCATCAATGGAATTTTGCGTTGCTAATTGAACAACTCCATTAGAATCGAAAACTGCTGACTCAAGATCAGTTACATCGCTTTGAATTGTTTTAACAAGTGATACTGCATTTGGATCGTCAGGGTTATAAATAGCCTCAACAGATGTGGTAAGACCAGACAATGCAGAAGTAGTAGCAAGTAAAACATTTCCGCTAGAATCAAAAACGGAGTTATTTAAATCAGTTATGTCATCCTGAACAGACTTAACAACACTAGCATTTCCGCCATCATAGATTGCAGTAACACTATTGGACACTGTATTTAAAGCAGAACCTGTAGCTAATCTTGCAGACCCATCTGAATTAAATACTTCTCCTTCTAATGAAGTAATATCAGACTGAATTGTTTTTACAACAGACACTTCACTAGGGTTTTCAGGGTTGTAAATAGCTTCCACTTCTGATGAAAGCGCAGATATCGCCGCAGATGTTGCTATTGCTACAGTTCCATCAGCATTAAAAACTGCACCATTTAAAGTTGAAACGTCGTCCTGCACTGACTTAACAACACTGGCATTTGTGCCGTCATAGATTGCAGTTACCGAATTACTTACCCCAGTTAAAGCTGAACCCGTTGCAAGTCTAGCCGAGCCATCCGAATTAAAGACTTCACCTTCAAGAGCAGTTACATCTGTCTGCACAGTCTTAACTACACTAGCATTCGTTCCGTCGTAGATAGCTGTTACGCTGTTGGTAAGTCCAGATAAAGCCGACCCCGTGGCAAGTCTAGCCGAACCATCCGAATTAAATACTTCGCCTTCTAGCGCACTTACATCGGTTTGCACGGACTTAACGACACTGGCGTTAGTGCCATCATAGATCGCTGTAACTGAGTTAGTAAGACCCGACAAGGCTGATCCTGTGGCTAGTCTAGAAGACCCGTCAGAATTAAATACTTCACCTTCTAGGTCGGTAATGTCTGTTTGTACACTTTTAACGACACTAGCATTTGTACCATCGTAGATGGCAGTGACGCTATTAGTCAGACCTGACAGGGCAGTTCCGGTCGCTAACCTTGCGGAACCGTCAGAATTAAATACTTCACCCTCTAAAGCGGTGACATCATCTTGTACGCTTTTAACAACGCTTGCGTTGGTCCCGTCATAAATCGCCGTTACGGAATTAGTTACTCCGGTAAGTGCAGATCCTGTAGCTAATTTTGCAGATCCATCTGCGTTAAATACTTGCCCTTCTAGTGCTGTAACGTCTGTCTGTATTGAGGTGATTGTTCCGGCTTGAGTGCTAACTGTATTTGTTAGACCTGTTAACGCGGTTCCAGTAGCTAAGCGAGCAGAACCATCAGAATTAAAAACCTCACCCTCAAGATCTGTAATATCCGTCTGAGCGCTAGATATGTTATTTCCTTGGGTGGTTACTGTATTTGTTAGGCTTGTTACAGCTGCTCCAGTAGCTAATCTAGCGGAACCGTTGGAGTTAAATACTTCCCCCTCCAAACTTGTCACGTCCGCAGCTATAGAGGTTACCGTTCCGTTGAGATTTACAACGGTGGTATCAAGGGCGGTTAACGCTGAAGATGTGGCTAAACGAGACGACCCGTCGCCATTAAATACTTGAGAGTTTAGAGAAGTAATTGATGCTTGGTTAGATGCAATTCTTGGATCAGCAATACTTACCCAGCTAGAGCCGTCATAATAATAAGGCGCCATATTGTCATCAGAGTCATACCATCTAGAGTTTGTCGCAATCGTGCCGGTTGGTGCTGAAGTCTGAACGTAAACCGAGCTAGTGCCAGACGTTAAATCTGACACAGATGACTGAAGATTGCTTACAGATGTATTTAAAGATGACAGGCTGCTATCAACAGAAGTATTTCTTGAGCTAACAGAACTTTGCAGCGTTGACACGGTACTGCTTAATGATGATGCAGAAGCTGCTGCCGAGTTAGCGGACGCTTGAGCTGTTGCTGCGGCGGACGAGGCTGCCGTGGCGGCAGAAGCAGCAGTGTTTGCTGTAGCCTCAGTATTACCAACGCGGGTTAAAAGATTAGCGCCACTATATGTAGTGGTATACCCAGTATAAGCATCTAACCCATCTATCCTGCCGTCAAGT
>Ga0213869_10000584_pt1 | contig 29123 bp, 29 predicted proteins | sample PICome_10_FD_160083 | JGI IMG/M metagenome (GOLD analysis project Ga0213869, IMG submission 160083) | Coastal seawater microbial communities near Pivers Island, North Carolina, United States - PICO132 | ecosystem: Environmental > Aquatic > Marine > Coastal | place: USA: North Carolina...
CCAAGGCAATGGCAATATCCTCAATTGTATGATGTTCGTCTATTTCTAAATCACCCAAGCAGGTTAAATTTAAATCTATAGAGCCATGTTTTGAAAATTGCTCTAAAAGATGGTCTAAATAATTTAAACCGGTTTGAATATTATAATTACCTGAACCATCAAGATTTAAGTTGATATATATATTAGTTTCATTCGTTTTTCTGATTTCGTTATAGCTTCTAGACGCTGCTTTCTTTGATGCTATATCTTCTCGTATTTTAACCGCTTGCTGATGTCCATCTAAAGTTTCTGCTCGAGCCATTTCAATTACAGTATCCTTGAGATTATTAAAGCCTTCCGCAGAGGCTGTTTGAACACTTATATGCTTCCCGAAATCACTAACACTTAAACCTGAGTGAACTTTCGCTTGACCACTGGTTGGTAATACATGATTTGAACCTGAAGAATAGTCACCAAATGATTCTGGGCTTAACGCTCCACAAAAAATTGATCCTGCATTGTTAATCTGTACTAGATATTTAGAATAATCTTCATCTAATAAAATAAGGTGCTCAGGAGCGCATTCATTTATTAAACAGATAGCATCTTTGAAAGATTTAGCCTTGATCAACAAAACATTTTTGATACTTTTGGATAGGACGTTCTGCCTAGCTAAGTTAATCATTTGTTTCGAGATCTCAGCTTTGATCTTCTTCAACAGACTAAGATTATTAGAAATGATGAAGGCTCTTGAATTTGGATCATGCTCTAATTGAGATAAAGCATCAGCCGCTGCAATAGAAATTTTATCAAGATCATTAGTGACTATCATTACTTCACTTGGTCCTGCCGGAAGGTCTATCGCAACATCATTAGAGCAAAGTTTTTTTGCCTCATTCACATATGAATTGCCTGGCCCAAATATCTTATTCACTTTGGGGATAATTGTAGTGCCATATGCCATAGCAAAAATCGCTTGAGCACCTCCAACTTTATATATATTTTTTACTCCATAGAGTTTAGCTATCCATAATATTTCAGGAGCTACTAGGCCATTTTTATTTGGAGGAGTGCAAATTATAATATTCTTACATCCAGCCACTGTAGCTGGTATTAGTTGCATTAATAACGATGAGATTAATGGAGCGCTACCTCCAGGAACATAGATACCAACCGAATCAATGGATCTAAACTCCTTCCAGACTTTGATGCCTTTTGTTGTTTGAACAGGGGTTCCTATAAGTCCTTTTTTGTCATTTTCACATATAGTTTTTATGTTAGCTGCTGAACTAAGAATTGATTGTTTTAATTTGTCAGAAACCAATAGATCAGACTTTGATATTTCTGATTTCTTAACTTTGTAAGATTTTGGTGACTTAGTATTTAATTCTTGATTAATTTTATCAAAAGCAGATGTGCCTTGACTTAAAACAAGATTTTTAAACTTCAGGACTGTCTCAGAAACATTATCAGTCGAAATATCTTTTATAGACCATTCTATTTTCTTCGATGAAGATGAGCGATTAATAATTTTCATTTAATTTAATATTTTCTCAACAGGCAAAACTAAGATTGAAGATGCTCCATTAGATTTAAGCTTTTCCATTGTTTCCCAAAACACAGGCTCCTTGCATAATGCATGTATTGCTACTTTGTTATCTTTTTGTAACGGAATGATTGTTGGAGAATCTGCACCAGGAAGTAATTTGCAAATTTTTTCAATTGAATGACTGCGAGCATTCAACATAACATATTTGCTTTCTGTAGCATTAATAACGCCCTCAAATCTTTTTATCAAGCTGACAATATTATTTTGTCTAATTTTATTTAATGTCACTGGAGAAATTAAAACTGCTTCAGAGTCCATGAGTGAATTAAATTCAACTAAGTTATTAGCTTCAAGGGTAGCACCTGATGAAACTAGATCGCATATACAATCCGCAATACCAATATAAGGAGTTAGCTCCACAGAGCCATTAATCTTAATAACCTCAGCAGTTATTGAATTTTTTTTCAGATATTTTTTAACTAGTGCAGGATAAGAGGTGGCTATCTTTTTATTTTTAAGAGACCTTAACTTCGAATTTAATGGTTTTGCAAATGCTAGTTTGCATTTAGAAAATCCCAATTTTAATAATGGTTTGGCAGTAATTTTATTATTTGTAGCTGCTTGTTCAGCTAAGACATTTTCACCAACAATTCCAAGGTCAGCCACACCTTTAGACACAAGAGAGGGGATGTCATCATCTCTAACTAGCAATATATCTATATTCATATTTGAAGATCTAGCCAAAAGACGCTCTCCATTCGCTGAAAAATTAATACCAGATTTGATTAATAGGTTTTTACTATTTTCGTAGAGCCTGCCTTTCCTTTGAATCGCTATAGTTATTTTTGATTGCATGATGTTAGCCTTTTTTTAATACTTTTATATAGCCTTGGTTGGTCTCCTTAAATAGAAACCTAGCTACTCGTGTTACGGTTGCAGTAGATGTATTAAGTTTAGATGCAATATCTCTATATGTAGATTTACCTTCATACAATAACTTAGCAACTTCCCAGCGTTCCTCCATAGCTTCTATTTCTGATGGTGTACACAAATCCAGTAGGAAATTCTCTATATCCTTTGATGAATTTAGTTCTTTTAATACTCTTGATAATTTCATAACGCGATTCTATATGTTTTAGCATGCTAAAACAACTATACAAACTAATAAATATAAAAATGTATAAAATAGGTTAGAATTATTAAAAATAAGGAGATCAAATGACTATTTCAATAAATGATAATTTTCCAAATCAAGAATTAAGAATCTTAATTGATGGAGAAGTTCAAAATGTAAATTCAGCAGACTACTTCTCTGGAAAAAAAATTGTTTTGGTGGGAGTTCCTGGTGCTTTTACACCAACATGCCATCTTTCTCATTTACCAGGTTACATAGACAACTTACAAAATTTTCAAGATAAGGGGTGTCACGTTTCATTTATAGCAGTAAATGATCCGTTCGTAATGAAATCATGGTCTGAAGCATCGAATGCAAATGGAATTGATATGTTAGCAGATGGTAATTGTGATTTAACAAATGAATTAGGCTTAACAATGGACGGCTCGGCTTTTGGCCTTGGCAATAGATGCAAAAGATTTGCGATGATAATTGATAATGGGATAGTTCAATCTATTGATATAGAAGAGCCTGGAGCCATGGACGTTTCATCAGCCGAATCACAACTTGCCAAAATATAAGAAAAAATTATTATTTGTAGGGCTTGGAACTATGGGTTATCCCATGGCGGGCCATTTATCTAAAAGCAATGAGTTAGAGCTTTTTGTTTATAACAGAACAAGAAGTATCACCACTAAATGGCTTCAAGAATATAAAGGTTTTGAATTTAAATTTGATGAATTTCTTAAAATTAAATTCGATGGTCTTGTGCTATGTCTTAAGGATGATGCATCTATTATCAATGTTCTGGTTGATCAAAATCTCATAAAATATCTTAAATACAATTCATTTATTATTGATCATTCGACCACCTCTCTTGATCTTATACATTCTATATCCTCTAATCTCGAGTTAATAAAACGTAATATTTTCTATTACGACTCTCCAGTGAGCGGAGGAGAATTAGGAGCTATTAACGGCACTCTCTCAGTAATGATTGGAGGACCTAATAATAAAATCAGAATAATAACCCGTTTAATGAAATCATATTCTGATACTATCGTTAAAATTGGTCCGAGTGGACATGGCCAGTTAACAAAAATGGTTAATCAATTATGCATTGCTGGTCTTCTGCAGGGTTTGGCTGAGGGCATAGCTCTGGGTAAAAGCTCTAATTTAAATATGTTAAAAGTATATGAAGCTATTTCAGGTGGTGCAGCCCAATCTTGGCAAATGGATAATCGCTTTATTACCATGATTGATGATAAGTTTGATTTTGGATTTGCTGTAGATTTAATGATCAAAGATCTAAAAATTGCTCTAAAAAATGCAGAATCAAAGAAATTAAATCTAATGGTTTCAAAAAACGTTCTAAATAGATATAAAAAATTATCAAAAAATAATTTTGGAAAGTTGGATACATCAAGTTTGATCAAGTTATTTAATGTTTAATTAAAATACACTATATTAAAAGTACTAATCTTATAACTTGGAGAAATATGAAAAATATAAAATCAGTATTAGCATTTGCTCTGATACTTTCGTTCAATCTACATGCCATACCTGAGGGAGCGTTTACAACACTCCATGTAAAAGCTAAGGATGTAGATAAATACATTGAATTAATGAAAAAAAATACTGCTCCATTTGAAGCCATTGGTTCTGATGTTGCAGGTGTTTGTGTGACTAAGACTGGCCATCAATATCCTGGTGAAATGTTTGTTTGGAATGCATTCCCAAGTGTTGAAAAGGCTTTTGCAGCTACTGACTTATATGATCCAATGAATGCTTCGGGTCCATACAAAAGAATGCGTAAAGTTAAATACTCTGCAACCTTTAAGCCACTTAAAGAATTTAATCTTCAACCTGCATATGAACGTTTATGGAGATTGAATCTAAATAATCCTATGGCGTATACGCAAAAAATGATTGAGCTTGAAAAAGCTATAAGGGCTGCTGGCCATGATATGAATATAGGTGTATTTCAGCCATTAGGCGGCGGATCAGAGGTTTTTCATGTCAGAGCTGTGAGTCAATCTGCTAGTGAGTTAGGAAGAGTTGTTGATGATTATTTTGCCGGCGGTTCTTGGTCTAAAATTTGGGATGATTCTGCTCAATATGTAGATAATATCGTCAGTGACACCATTGAGCACTGTCAGATAATATATACAAAATAAATTCTTCAACAAAAAAAAGCCTGTGTAAGCAGGCTTTCTTATTTGATCGGAATATTTTAGTCTGATGTATTAAACCATAGAGGCGCTAGCGCTATCAATAAACCGGTAATTCCAACTAACATCATTACAGGGTTAGGCATTCCTGATGCCTCTGTTCCAAAATATTCAATGTAGCCCAATGCCATTGGCGACAATTCAACTCCAGTTTCACCCATCATTTCAAATGCTCTAGCAAAGCCACTATAAGTATTCATGACTGTTGAACCAACAACCCAATTACCCATAAAAACACCGAGAGCAAACAAGGAACATATAATTTTTCCAATCATATTAATCCCTTTTTCAGCAGCCACTGATGAGAATCTTGCAGCTATCCATATTGAAACCATCATTGATATAAAAAATACAGCATTTGCAATTCTTGCTGTATGCAACGTTGACCAAATCTCTCCTTCCATATTTTTCTCCAAAAAATTATCCCATTATTGAGATATGTATAAATATTACACTATAAAAAGATTAGTTAGAATGATTTTGGGTTAAAGAAATAATTTGACAAAAAATCAACTTAAATTGGCTTAAAAAAGTAACTTATGTATGAATTACCATCTTTATCCTTTCGTCCTAATGCATCTTTAAAAATTATTCGCACTCTCATATCAAAAGATATATTTTTAGAATCGGGTTTAACATTTATTAAATTACCTTTAATCGTGCCTCCACCATCAAGATCAACAATGGCTGAAATATATGGCACTTCAATTCCAGGGAAGGATCTGTGAACTACTGAATAAGAATACAATATGCCTTCATTTGATAGCTTAATCTTAGAAAAATTATTTAGCTCAAAACATTTAGCACAACTTTGACGTTGGTCTGTAAATATTGCCGAACAATTATTGCACTTTTGACCAGACAGGAAATAATCTCCTAATTCGTCTTTATCTATAAAAGATGTAGCAGCATAAAGGTTAGTATTTAGATTGGACATATTTGTTTTTATGAATAAGAATTAAGTATGAGTTGTTTTTATAATAACTAATTAACTCGGGGGCAACAAATGAAAGGTTATGTACTAGGGTTGTTATACATGGACAATTGGGATTGGTATGAAAAGTATTTACCTGAAACTGCAAAATTAATTGAAGAACATGGTGGGAAATATCTTGCTTCAGGAGTAAAGCCAGATATGAAAGAAGGTATTGATCAACCATCCGCATATGTCCTTTTAGAATTTCCAGATGTTACATCTGCCCAAAACTGGTACAACGATCCCAAATACAAACCTTTAATTGACTTAAGAAACTCTGGTGGCAAATCAGAAATTTTTATAATTCCTGGCGGTATATAAACCTTATGGCTAAACCTAATAAAGATTTATCAGAATGGATAGATGTATTAGATGTATCTGAATTAATGTCTATAACTCTTGGTGAACTAATAGAAACTTCTGCTAAAAAATTTCCTGATACTGAAGCATTAGTTTACTCAAATCAACCTGAGGTAGAGGATATAAGGTGGACCTACAAAGACTTAGATGAAATGTCTTCAAATTTAGCCAAAGCATTTATAGACGCTGGTTTTAATCCAGGAGATACAGTTGGTGTTTGGGGTCCAAATCATCCTGAGTGGATCCTTACAGAGTACGCCTTAGCTAAGGCCGGTCTTAGAATAGTTACCTTAAATCCTCTCTATAAAGAAAAGGAATTGATATTTGCCTTAAATACTGTAGCAGCTGTTGCTATTGTGCATGCAGATTTCATTGGCGGTGTAATTAGCTCAGATATTATTAATTCTATTAAGAATGACATTCCATCTCTGAGGAACACTTATACTTTTGATAAAGGATTAAAAAATCTTATAAATAAAGGAGAAAAATCAAACTCTGTTCTACCAAAAGTTAATCCAAATGATATCTTTATGATTCAGTACACTTCTGGGACTACCGGTGTACCAAAGGCTGCTCAAATGACACACCAAGCATTAATTACATCATCAAAAAATAGCCATTTACGCTGGCAAATAAGTGCAAATCAAAAAGTTTGTCATGGTTTTCCGCTATTCCATATTGGTGGCTCTGCCTGCATGACATTGGGCGCAGCATCAACTGGAGCTGTTTCTTTGCCGTTATATATATTTAAACCCGATGTAACTTTAGATATTCTTCAAAACGAGCAGTGCTCAGTATTTATTGGAGCACCCGTTTTGTTAACGGCTATGTTAGAAGTCCCAAACTTTAAAAATTATGATTTAAGTTCTCTCAAATGCTTAATAGTTGGTGGATCAAATCCACCGCTTGAGCTTTTAAAGAAATTTTCTGAAGAATTTAATGCAGACGTAATAAATGGGTACGGAATGACTGAAACATGTGGATTAACTTCTACAGCTCTCCCTCACGATCCTCATGAACTTAAAGCTATAGCTGGACTTGCTTTACCTGGTGTTTCTTTAAGGGTAGTTAATTCAGATAATGAAATTGTTCCTAACAACACACCTGGAGAATTGCATTATAAAGGTCCTGGTCTCATGAAAGGATATGGCAATTTACCAGATGGCAGTTCAGGAATTAATCCTGATGGCTGGTTTCCCACTGGTGATTTGGCAACTATGAACGAAGATGGATATATAAATATTGTCGGGAGAGTGAAAGAAATGATTATTAGAGGAGGTGAAAACCTTTATCCAATTGAAATTGAAAATTACTTACTTGAACATCCAGGGGTTTATGAGGTTGCTGTCTTTAGCTTGCCAGATAAAAAATATGATGAAGAATGTTGCGCCGCAGTTAGGGTAGATCAATCAATTATAGGTAATCCTGATGAGTTAAGAGATTGGTGTAAAGATAGAATATCTAGATGGAAAGTTCCAAAATATATTTTCTTTGTTGATTCCTTTCCAATTACTCCGTCTGGAAAAATTCAGAAATATAAATTGCAGGAACAATACATTTCAGAGTTAACTTTAAATTAGTATTTTTTACCAAGCTGTTTATAATAAATTTATGGATTATTCAAAATATAAAGAACTAAAAATCACTCAAAAAGATAGGATCTTAACGATTACTATTAATCGACCTGACGATATGAATGCAGTGAATGAGCAACTGCATGCAGATTTCTCAACAATTTTTTTAGATGCTGAGTATGACGATGATATTGATATTATTATACTAACCGGAGCAGGGAACTCATTTTGTGCAGGTGGAGATTTAAAATGGTTATTGGGAATCCATGGCGATCCTGTGGCAACTTCATATCACATTAATCATGATAGAAAAATTCAAAATGCAATGCTAGATATGGAAAAACCAATCATCGCAAAAGTAAATGGACCTGCTGTTGGTTTGGGCTGTTCTTTGGCGCTTTTTTGCGATTTTGTTTACGCAACTCCAAGATCAAAATTTGCAGATCCTCATGTTTCTGTTGGTTTAGTTGCTGGAGACGGTGGTTGCGTTATCTGGCCTCAACTTATAGGTTATGCAAGAGCTAAAAAGTACCTTTTAACTGGTGAGATGATAAAAGCAGATGATGCTTTAAATATGGGTCTTATTGCTGAGGTAGTAGAAGAGGATAAAATTGATCAAGAAGTTCAAGCCCTTGCTGAAAAACTACGTGATGGTGCTAAATATTCCATTCGCTGGACCAAAACGTCTATTAATGCTGGGTTAAAGGTCATGGCTAATTCTATAATAGATAGAGCTGCTGCTTTTGAGAATGTAACGCAACTAATGGAAGATCATAAAATTGCACTAGAAGCTTTTGCAAAGAAGGAAACCCCAAAGTTTAAACAAAAATAATTGAGATACTCCTTTGAATAAAATTCTTGTCATTACTGGCGGAAGCAGCGGAATAGGTTTTGCTACAGCGAAACTCTTTCAAAAAAACGGTTTTGAGATTATTAACCTATCAAGATCAACAATAAATTTAGATAACGCTGTACATCTTGAGGTTGATTTATCTAATACTAATTGGCAAAAATCAGTAAAATCAAAATTTAATGAACTACTATCCAAAGCAGATAAAATATGCCTTATTCATAATGCCAGCAAAATGCAGAGTGATAATGTTGAATCACTAGATGAGAGTAACTTTAGAGAAGTGCTTGAAGTAAATTTAGTAGGACCCACCACTTTAAATAAAATTGTAATTCCTTTCATGAAAAAAGGATCTTCAATTTTATATGTTGGGTCAACATTATCTGAAAAAGCTGTACCCCAAATGTCCTCCTATGTAATGAGTAAACATGCAATGATCGGCCTTATGAGAAGTACTTGCCAAGATTTATTTGGAAGATTCATACACACTGCTTGTATTTGTCCTGGCGCAACTGAAACTGAAATGCTTGTCGAGTATGTTCAAGGCAATCAAGATGCTCTCAAAGCGATGGCTTCTACTTTAAGCGAAAATAGATTAATTTCTTCAGAAGAAATAGCAGAAACTTTATTTTTCTGCGCACATAATTCAGTAATTAATGGCTCAATAGTTCATGCAAATTTAGGAATTCAAGAAACATGAATGCTTTCAATGAGCCTGAACACATAACCATGTTAAGAAATACCCTTCGTCAATTTATTGAAAAGGAAATGCCAAGGAATAAAGTTAATCAATGGGATAAAGATGATTATTTTCCTCGAGATGTATTTGATAAATTATGTGAATTAGGTGTTACCTCATTAACAGTACCTTCTGAATATGGTGGCTCAGGCAAAGACATGATGGCCACAATAGCCACAATTGAAGAACTTTGTACCAGGAGTCTTGGAATTGCATCAGGTTATATTTTTTGCGCCTGCTATGCTGGATTGAATATTTCTGAGGTTGCTAGTGAAGACCAAAAGCAAAAATTTCTACCTGAAGTTGCAAAAGGTAATCTTTTATTTTCTTATGGTATTAGCGAACCTGACGTTGGTGCGGATGTTGCAAGTGTAAAAACTAAAGCTATTAGAGATGGCAATCACGTAATCATAAATGGAACTAAGAGATGGTGTTCTGGACCTAATGTTACTGATTATATTTATACAATTGTAAGATCAGGCCCTGAAGAGGATAGATATAGAAATTTATCACTTGTATTAATACCCCCCAAATCAGAAGGAGTAATAATAGAACCACAGCAAACTCTTGGACAAAAAGGAGTTGGAGGAACCTGTGATGTTACTTTCAATGATGTAAAAATTCCTTTTGAAAATGTAATAGGTGGAGAAGAAGGCTGGAACAATGGATGGAGCAAGATTGTAAGTACAGGTTTAGATGTTGAAAAAATAGAAGTCTCAGCAATGGCTTTAGGTATAGCTAGAGCAGCAGTTGATGATGCATGGCAGTATTCACAAGAAAGGATTCAGTTTGGCAAACCTATCTGTCACAATCAATCTGTGCGTCATATGCTTGCAGAAGCAAAAACCAAACTTGAAGCTTGCAGATTAATGACATATCAAGGTGCGTGGTTAGCTGATCAAGATGTTATAGCTACTGTTGAAATGTCAATGTCCAAGCTTTTTGTAACTGAAACTGCTCTAGAAATAGTATTAACATGTCAAAGAATTCTAGGAGCATATGGTTATGTCAGAGATTTTGATATGGAGAGATATGTTCGTGATATGTTAGCTATGCCAATATTAGGAGGATCATCAGCTATCCAAAAAAATAATATTGCCAATAGACTAAATTTACCTAAATAATACCTATGCTGAAAGATAGAACAGCAATCGTCGGGATAGGAGAAACTGAGTTTTCAAAATCAATAGATTCAACTGAACTTAATCTTGCTTGCAAAGCTATAAAAATTGCACTGGATGATGCTGGTATTAGCCCTGATCAAGTTGATGCATTGGGTAGTTTTACTTATGAAGAAACTCCTGAATTTGAAATAGCAAGAAATTTAGGTTTTGGTGATCTAACATATTGGAGTCAGGCACCTTATGGAGGAGGGGCAAGTTGTGCTGCAATTGGGCAAGTTGCAATGGCTATTGCATCTGGAATATCTAATGTTGGCGTTGTATGGAGATCACGAAAAAGAGGAGATCCCTCATCAAGAATGTGGTCACATACGAATGAGAAAATATTTGATCACTGGAAATGGTCAAGGCCATCTGGATTAATTAGACCCGTCGATGAGTCATCTATGTTAATGCGAAGATATATGCATCAATATAATTACTCAAGAGAAGATCTTGCAAGTGTTTCCATTTCATTAAGACAATATGCCAATCATAATAATAAGGCTCTTATGCAGCATAAATCATTAACTCTGGATGATTATATGTCGGCACGAATGATCTCAGATCCTTTGTGCTTATTTGATAATTGCTTGGAAAGTGATGGGGCAATAGCCATAGTTATTGCAAATCTAGACATTGCAAAAAGCCTAAACAAAATACCGGCAATTATTCATTCATACTCACAAGGAATGAATAAGGAGCATCAATTAATGACTCATTATCATGGCGATGATCCACTTGAAAGCTCTTCTTACATAACAGCATCAAATTTATGGAATTTATCTGATTACACAGCTAAAGATGTTGATGTTGCTCAAATATATGATGCATTTTCACCGATGATTCCGTTTTCTTTAGAGGCGTATAATTTTTGCTCAAAAGGCCAAGCATTAAAATTAATAAATGAAGGCTTAATTTCAATTAATGGGGATATTCCGGTTAATACTTCTGGTGGAAGTCTCTCAGAAGTATATCTTCATGGGATGAATCTAGTTACAGAGGCAGTTAGACAAATTCGTGGTTCAGCTGTCACACAAGTTAAAAATGCTAAATTAGCTCTGGTAACTACATGTGATGCAACTCCTAATGCGGCTATATTATTAAAAGGTGAGTAATGATTGAATCTATTCCGATTCCAGGTATTGAAGACTTTGATAGGGCATATTGGGAAAATTGCTCTCAAAATAAGTTAAGCATTCAGCATTGTGCTGGCTGTAAACAACCTCGATTTCCACCCAGGCATATGTGCCCAAAATGCCAATCAATCGAAGACGAATGGAATGTTGTAACAGGCAAAGCAATTCTTTGGTCATTCGTCATCCCCAGACCTCCATTATTACCCGTCTTTGAAAATCAATCTCCATATATAGTTGGTTTGGTTGAATTGATTGAATATGACAATATAAGAATCATTGGTCAGATCAAAACTGATGAAAGCATAGATTCTCTTGAGATAGGTGATACATTAAATGTTAGATTTAAAAAAATTAATGATGAAATATCTTTGCCTTACTGGGTAAAAGAATAATTAATATTTATTAACATCAAGGGGAGATATGATATGAAAATTAATTACAATCCTTATTCAAAAGATTTTTGGGATAACTCATGGTCTATTTATAAAGACCTTAGAGATAATGATCCTGTTCATTGCATGGAGGATTTTGGTGGTGCATGGGCATTAAGTAGATTTGAAGATATATGGAATGCCCATTTGAGTTCATACAAAGATTACACTTCTGTTGAGGGCACTTCACCACCTCCATTATTGCTTGGTGACGATTCTGGGCCTGGTCATATTTCAATCCCTACAAATGATGGTGTAGATCATAGAGATTATAGAAATACTATTGCTGAGAGATATACACAATCCTCAATTGCTGAACTAGAAGAAAAAATTAGACAATTAACTATCGATGAGCTTAAACCAGCATTGAAAACAGGCTCTATTGATGTTCATGAAATTGCAAGAAAAGTCTCTCTATTTACTATTACCGATATGATTGGACTTGATAGAGAAATAGCTCTAAAAGCACGAGAGCTAATTGATATATTTTATGAAAGAGATCCTGATGTAATGGGCGTAACACCTAGGGGCCAAGAAGCATTTGGTCAATGTATGGGTTTGATGCTTCAATTGGCTTCGGAATGGAGAAAAGATACGCCTCCCTCTCCCACGCACATCAATTCTTGGGTAACCAAGCAAGTGAGAGATGGTCTATGGATGACCGATGAGCAAATTATGGGCAACACAAGTATGTTAATCATTACTGGAGCAGATACAGTTCCATATACTATCGCGAACTTATTTTATTACTTGGATCGTCATCCAGACCAGTTAACGCTATTAAAAGGTGATTTATCATTAATCCCCTCTGCATTTGAAGAAACTGTTAGATTTGACCATCCTACAAATATACTTGGACGAAAGTTAACTAAAGATATGGAATTGCATGGTAAAAAAATGAAAAAAGGTGATTCTGTGATTTATTTATATCAATCAGCTGGAAGAGATGAGAGGGAGTTTGCTGATGCAGATAAATTCAACATTGCTCGCCCAACCCCGAAACGAAGCATTAGTTTTGGGCATGGTCCACATAAATGCTTAGGCCAGCATCTAGCTAGATTAGAGGGCAGGGTCATATTAGAAGAAATTTTTAAAGCCATACCAGAATATACTGTTCAACATGAAGAAATGGTTAGAACATTTGGAGAATTCCTGCAAGGCTATAGAAATATGCCAATAAAATTTAAACCAACTTTATAATATTTAACTAGTCAGCTAAATATGACTTCCATGTTTCAGAGTCAATCTTCCATGGGGAATTTATATTTTTATCTGATAAATCTATTCCTGCAGTTACTTTTGCAGATGCAAATATTTGATTAGAAATTTTTACATTTATTTCTACTTTAATAATTGATAATTGATTTGAGATTTTATCTTCGTTAATAAATTTTCCATGGAATTCTAATTTTTTATTAGGGCAGATAGGCTTTTTAATATTAAATTTAACTTTGCCAATTCTAGCTGAGGGTCCAAAATGGTCGGTTATATATTTTATTATCAGCCCATTAAAAGTATAATTATTCATAATAATATCTGGCAATTTCCCTTTATTCTTTGCCCAATCTTGATCAGAATGAAGAGGCGCCCAATCCCTGCTAAAAATTGCTCCAGCTTGAATATTTTTTACAGTTGTTAAAAAACAAGTTTTAGGCAAGGGCTCATTTATATTCATTTTTCATACCCTAAAAAATTTATATTCTGCTTTCCAACCAGCTGTTCGACTTGATTTTTATAATTGACTTCAATTTCCCAGTATCTTCCATTTCCCAATTTCGTATTAACGCATTCACTAATAGTAATTAGTTTTTGCTCCGAGCTTATCTCATCTCCCTCTTTAACTTGCTCATAGAATTCAATCTCAACATCTGTGACTATTCCAAAGGGCAAACTTAAAATATCTTTGATATAAAAATGGAGTTGCATAGGATGTATGATTTGTCGTTTCGGATGCCATTGAAAGTCATGAGCCCAGGATGGTAATAATGCAGGATGAGATATTAATGAATCAGTATGTTTTTTTGATACTGAATTATCCCAATACAGAGGATTACCATCTTCGATTGCAGAGCAAAAGTTTTGCCAAAGACCTTTTTGAACAGTTATTGGACTTGTATCTACACAAAAGGTCTTACCAATTAATTTTAAAATTTCTTTAGGCAGATTAGATTCCATGAATTTCTAGAGTGGAAGTTTTAAAGATTTTTTTGCGATTGTGTTTTTTTGAATTTCTGTTGTTCCCGCTCCAATTGTATCTACTAATGTGCTTCGATATGACCATTCCCACTTTCCATTAGCATGTGACTTATCATACTCTTTTCTAAAAAGTCCCTCTCTGCCTAGTATATCCATTGCTTGATTTGCTAATTTCTGATGAAGTTTTGTGCTAAAAAGCTTAAACACTGCTGCTTCAGTCTGAGGAACTTCATCTTGTAAGGCAACCGATAATACTTTTCTTTGAAGCACTTTTGCTTTTTGAACATCTGCAAATAGATAGATTATTTTTTTGCGAATATCAGGGATTTCACTCAAAAGAACTCCATCTCTTTTCACCTTGTTAGTTAACTCTACAAGTTCTTTAAATTTTTGTTCTAATGGAGCAATGGTATAGAATGTAAATCTCTCATAATTTAATGCTTCACATATATATACCCAACCAAGGTTGATTTCACCAACAACATATTCGTCGGGTATGAAAACATCAGTTAAAAAAACGCTATTTGTTGCATGCTCTCCCACAGTTTCAATTGGATGAACTTCAATGCCTGGATTATCCATTTTTACTAAAAATACACTTATACCTTTATGTTTTGGTGCTTCTGGATCTGTTCTTGCAGCCAACCAATACCAATCTGCAACATGGGCTGATGAAGTCCAAATTTTTTGACCATTAATCAACCATCCTCCATTTTTCTTTTCTGCTTTTAATTGCAAGGATGCTAAGTCTGATCCTGCTCCTGGTTCTGAATAACCTAAAGCAAAATCTATCTCTCCAGCTAAAATCTTTGGTAAAAATTCATCTTTAATTTTATTTGAGCCATGATGAATAATTGTTTGACCAATTGAACCAACACCTTTTCCTGGAGAAGGAGCGCCAACCCTGCAAAGCTCTTCATTCAATATGTAATCATAAATACCCGGTTTCTCCTGGCCACCATATTCTTTTGGCCACGACATACCAAGATAGCCCTTAGATGAAAGAATCTTCATAAAATCTCTGCGAGCCGGACTATCGATTTTTGTTTGCGCATCTGCTTCTCTGTTTGGAGCAAATACATCATCTGCATTAGGCTTTTTTTTCTCTTCATCAATGAAAGATTTGACCTCATCGATGAACTGTTCTTCTTCTTTTGTAAAATTAAAATTCATATTTTATGGAGCTAATACTTTGTCTCTATTACCTTTTTCATAATTAACTATAAGTTTTCTGTGAATAATAAACCATGAATTATTAACAAACTTCCACTTATCAACATACTCTCCAAACATCTCATAAAATTCTTTATCATTGGGCTCCTTGCCCACATGATATACCCTGACATAGCATCTACTTGTTGCATTTTCGCTATCAACATTAATTATAAAATTACCTAGTAAATGTTGCGTAAAGCCGCATCCGTTAAGACTGGATCTACACATATTTATAATATCAGCTCTTGAGGATGATTTAATTTTCAAACCAATAGAATCACTTCCGTATTCAGCTGTTGCAGATTTATCAAAAATTTTATTCAGCCCATCCCAATCTCTTCTGTCTAGAGAGGTTGCATAGTTAATTAGCTTATCTTGAATCTCTAAGACATTCTCATGCATCATTGTGTTTATTGCGTTACCTATACCCAAAGTTTAATATAAAAGTCTTACTAAGAAATAATAATTAGATATACATGGAACTTCAATTATCTCAGCAACAGATAATGCTCAAAAGCACTATTGAAAAACTATGTGCTGATTATTGTAATTTAGATCAACTTAGACAAATTGAAGATACCAAAAAAGGGTTTTCAGATGATTTCTGGTATCAGTTAGTTAATTTAGGGTTAACAGGGATTAATATACCCACTAAATTTGGTGGATCTGAAATGGGTATATTGGACCAAGCTATTGTTTATGAAGAATTTGGTCGTTCACTAGCATTATCACCACATTTAACCAGCTCTATAATATGCTCATATTTGATTAATAATCTTGGTTCAATCTCACAAAAAAATGAAATCCTTCCATCCATAGCATCCGGTGAGTTAATAATAAGTCTAGCTTGGCTAGAAGAGGGCTCATCTTTTTTTAAAAACGGAATTAATTTAACTCTGAGTAAAAAAGGCAAAAAACATTTTATAAATGGCAAAAAGCATATGGTTCCCTATGCATCAGAAGCAAATAAAATATTAGTATTATGCAAGGATGAAGACAATATCATTGCAGCAATAATTGATTCAGAGAGTGAAGATATGACTCTCAAATACCAAGAAAATCACGCTAAAACAAGCATGTACGAGGTAACATTTAATAATTTAGAGATTGAAGAAAGGAACTTAATAAAGAAAAAAAATTTTTGGGATGTATGGCAAGATATTTCTTGCATCTCACAAATACTGATCTCAGCAGAGGCTTCTGGTGGTTCAGAAAGATCTTTGTATATTGGAAGAGACTATTCACTTGAAAGAAAAGCTTTTGGTCAGCAAATAGGTGCATTTCAATCAATTGCTCATTACTTAGCCGATGGATTTGTGGAAGTTGAAGCAAATAAATTGTTGACTTACCAAGCCGCTTGGTCATTTGATGAAAACATTAACACTAAATCATTGGCTGCATTGTCTAAACTTCAAACATGTAGATCATTTAGAGATATATCTGCAACAACCATTCAAATTTTTGGAGGTATGGGTTTTACTGTAGAGGCTGATCCTCAGTTATTTTTTAAAAGAGCAAAGCATTTGCAAAACTATATGTGGGACGAACCATATCTTGAAAAACAATTAGAAGAAGATTTTTTTAAATAGAGGTGTAATTTGGCATATAAAACAATAGATTATCAGGTTAAAGATGGCATTGCTCAGATCCTCCTAATGAGACCAGATCAATTGAATGCAGTTAATTCATTGATGTCTAAAGAACTACCTAAAATGTGGAAAAGGTTTAATGAGGATGCTGATGCTATTGTTGCAATAATTTCAGGATTTGGAGATAAATCATTTTGCGTAGGAGCTGATTTGGCTGATCTACCGGATATGGATGGAAAAGCTGGCATGGCTTCACTTGAATCAATTAAATGGACATCATTGCAAAATGATATATGGAAACCTGTTATCTGTGCCGTTAATGGTATGGTTTGTGGCGGAGGCCTTCATTTTGTTGCCGATAGCGATGTTGTTATTGCCTCTGAAAATGCAACTTTTTTTGATACTCATGTGAAAGTTGGTTTGGTTGCAGGACTTGAACCAGTAAGTCTTAGCAGAAAAATTCCTTTAGAAAGAGTTCTTAGAATGTCATTAATTGGTGGTGGAGAAAAGATTGATTCTAATGAGGCTAAAAACATAGGTTTAATTAGTGAAATTGTTAATCAAGAAAACTTAATGGCTAGGGCTATAGAGATAGCAAATAATATAAAAATTCATTCGCCTTCTGCATTAGCGAAAACAAAGAAAGCTATATGGCAATCTCAAGATACCGGTCTCAATCAAGGTTTGAAGAATGCTTGGAATTTAATTTCTGAGCAACAAATACATCCTGATTTTGAGGAGGGTGCAAAAGCTTTTATTGAGAAAAGATTACCTAAATGGAAACCCTATAATCCAAATGAATAAATACGATCAGATCATACTTACAATAGATGGCTCTCATGCCAATATCCAATTAAATAGACCCCAAAAACTGAATGCTTACACGCCTGATATGGGTGATGAAATAATTGATGCATATAGGCTTGCTAATTATGATAAAAATATCAAAGTAATAAGTTTCTCGGGTAATGGTGAATCTTTTTGCTCGGGTGCTGATAGAGACTATTTGAGTGGAAAGAAATTAAGTAGATCTGGTCTAAAAATAGGTGAAGATGAATTTATACAATCATTTGTAATCGAGCTTGCTAAATCTCACAAGATTTTAATTGCAGGACTTCATGGATCATGTGTTGGAATAGGCATTACAATGGTCTTACCTTTTGATATGAGGATAGCTGAAACAAATACTAAAATATCCTTTCCGTTCCTAAAATTAGGTATTCTTCCAGGTTTGGCAAGCACATATTTTTTGCCGTCGTTAGTCGGTATAAATAAATCTCAAGAGATTATCTTGACCAATGCAACCCTGAGTGCCCATCAAGCTTATGAAATTGGTCTTATCAATAAAGTTGTTAAAAAATCATCCATAAACAATGAAATTAATAATATTGTTTTATCGTTTTCAGAAACTCACATCAATACTTTAATTGCTGCAAAAAAAGCATTTCAACCAAATTTGGAAGAAAATGTACAAAATGCTATAAAGAACGAAAGAAAATTATTCAAAACACTTTTAAATAGGTAAAGATTTAAGGGAGATAAATCATGGAAATTAAGTCCTTGGGCTATATTGGATTTGGAGCACAAGATCCTCAGGAATGGTTAAAATTTGGTACAGAAATTATCGGCATGATGCCAGCTCGCGCCGTTCCGGGAGAAAGTTGGGGTTTTCCACAAGATCCTAATTTTAAAATTGCCAGTGGTGGCAAAGGGGTTGCAGATGATGGATCTGTTTATTTAAAACTAGATGAATATCAATGGCGAATTGGTATTCATCAAGATGATAACAATCATGGGATTTTATATATAGGTTTTGAAGTTGAAAATGTAACAAAGCTTGAAGATGCAAAAAAACATTTACTAAAGAATAAAATTGATGTTCTTGATGGGTCAGAAGAAGATGCTAAGTCGAGAGGTGTAGGGGGTTTAATTAAATTTAGTGATCCTTCTGGTAACCCTGTTGAAATTTATTATGAACCAACTTTAGATTATAAGTTTTTATCACCCATTCCAAATCAAACTTTTGTTGCCAGTCACTTAGGATTAGGTCATTTAATGATTCTGGCTTCAAACAGAGAGCAAACCTATGATTTTTATACAAAAATTCTTGGTTTTAAACTAACTGACTACATAAGCTTTGATGGAGGTGATGGTGCATGGTTTATGCGTTGTAACCCAAGACACCATAGCATGGCATTATCTAAGTTTGGTGAAGCAAATGGAATGCATCATATTATGTTTCAAGTTGATTCAATAGATAGTGTTGGAAGAGCGCTGGATAGAATTAATGCTGCTGGAGTGGAAATTAGCTCTACTCTTGGAAAACATATTAACGATTTAACAACTAGCGTATATATCAAAGGCCCAAATGGATGGGATATTGAAATAGGTGCTGATACAGTTAATATCCATGATGATGATAAATGGATTCCAAAACAATTTGTCGAAGGAGATATTTGGGGTCACCATGGAATAATGGATTCTATAGCTGAAGTAAGCGCTGATCTTAAAGAGAATGCTGAAGATGGCAAAAATTAATTTCACCAATGACGCTATTGATGTTGGAATCGTCACAACAAATCACGATGAGATTCTTAATTTTTATCAAAATGTATTAGGCTTTGAAAAAGAAATTGAAATACCTTTTCCAGGCATTGGTGTTGTTAATAAATTAAGATATGGTGCAGGCTACATAAAAATTCTTGTTCTTGAGAAGAACCCATTAAACATTAACCCAACTGGAGATTTTTCTGTCTCAAATGGTATTCGTTATATTACGATAAATCTAAGTAACCTTGATGAAATTTTGAATATATGTAAAAAGAATAATATTAATATTATAAATTCAGGAACTGTTATCAGGCCTGGAGTGACAGTTGCGCTTATAGCAGATCCAGATGGTAATCTAATAGAGCTAATGAATACATAATAATGTCTAATATTGATCTTAATTACGCTCTGGATGATAAATATCTACTTGATGAGGGCAGAGTATTTTTATCTGGAACCCAAGCTCTAGTTAAGCTTCCATTGATTCAAAAAAAAATTGATGAGTTAAACGGATTAAATACTGCAGGCTTTATTTCTGGGTATCCTGGTTCACCCCTTGGCGGCTATGATCATGCTCTACATCAAGCATCAAATTTTCTTAAGGACAAAGAGATTGTTTTTCAACCAGGCATCAATGAAGATTTAGCAGCAACGGCTCTTCATGGAACTCAACAAACAACTCTGGTTGATAGACCTAAGTATGATGGCGTATTTGGTCTTTGGTTTGGTAAAGGGCCTGGTGTTGATAGATCTGGAGATGCCCTAAAACATGGCAATTATGCTGGTTCATCAAAATACGGTGGGGTCTTGGCATTAGCCGGAGATGATCATGCTGCGAAGTCATCAACTACAGCACATCAAAGTGATCATGCCTTTATCCATTTTGGAATGCCAATTTTAAATCCCGCTACTGTTCAGGATTATATTGATTTTGGGTTAATGGGAATTGCAATGTCTCGTTATTCAGGATGTTGGATAGGTATGAAATGTATAACAGATACTGTAGAAAGCGCTGCATCTGTCGATATTGGCTTGAATAGATTCAAGTCTATCTTACCAAAAAATTCTGCGGATGAGACAAATCTGCATTTGCAGTGGGGTTACATGCCCGCAATGTCTGAATCACGACTATACAAACACCGATTGCCTGCCGCTCAAGCTTTTGCAAAAGTTAATTCCATTGATAAAGTCATGTTTCTAGGGAAGAAAAAACTGGCCATAGTTACTTCCGGAAAAGCATATTTAGATGTAAGGCAAGCTCTTGATGAGTTAGGACTAGATGAAACACTATGCTCAAAAATAGGTATTTCTTTATACAAGGTTGGAATGGTCTGGCCACTTGAACCCGAAAATATAAGTGATTTTGTAAGAGGAAATAAGGAAGTTCTGGTAATAGAAGAAAAAAGACCTATTGTTGAAGATCAGTTAATGAAATATCTATTTAATGACAAAAATAGACCTTTAGTTGTTGGAAAAAAAGATGAGTCTGGTAAAGACTTGGTTCCCTCTGAGGGTGAATTAGCTCCGAGTCAAATAGCTTTAATAATTGCTAATAGAATCAAGGGCCTTTCTTTAGATATAAACCTAGATTCAAAAGTTAATGCAATAGAAACCCTTCTTGGAAATATCAATTCTGCTCCTGTGTCTGATTTATTTAGATTGCCAAGTTTTTGTGCTGGGTGCCCTCATAATACATCTACAAAAGTTCCTGATGATAGCTTTGCTTTTGGCGGTATTGGTTGTCATGGAATGGCAACTTTCATGCCAGAAAGAAAAACTTATAATTTAGGCCAAATGGGTGGAGAAGGTGTAATGTGGACGGGTATTGCACCATTCACCGAAACAAATCATATCTTTCAGAACCTTGGCGATGGAACTTATTATCACTCTGGAATTTTAGCTTTAAGAGCTGCAATTGCCTCTAATGCAAATATTACTTTTAAAATTTTAGTCAATGATGCAATTGCAATGACTGGCGGACAAGAAATTAGCGGCAAAGTGCAGGTAGATAATCTTAGTTGGCAAGTTCATGCTGAAGGGGCAAAAAAAGTTGTTGTCATGACTGACTATCCTGAAAAATATCCTGCTGATAGTTCATTTGCTCCAGGCGTAAAAATATATCAAAGAGATGAATTAGACAAAGTTCAAAGAGAGCTCAGAGAAATCAAAGGAGTGACTGTAATACTTTATGATCAGTACTGTGCAACTGAGCTAAGAAGAAGAAGAAAAAGAGGGCTTGCTGAAGAGCCTAATAAAAGAATATTTATAAACCCATTAGTATGCGAGGGGTGTGGAGATTGTGGAACACAGTCGAATTGCATTGCCATAGAGCCTCATGAATCAAGATTTGGCAGAAAAAGAGAAATTAACCAATCAGCTTGTAATAAAGATTATTCTTGCACAAAAGGGTATTGCCCTAGTTTTTTAACAGTCACGGGCGGCACTTTAAAGAAAAAGGGTAATCAAAAATTCGTTAATAATAACTCTAAATACCTTGATGATGATTTACCTACTCCAGTTGTATGTGAATTAAATAAGCCATTTAATATTCTGCTAACCGGAATAGGTGGTTCAGGAGTAATCACTCTCGGAGCAATCATTGGAACTGCCGCACATCTTGAAAACAAAGGTGCATCAACCTTAGATGTTGCAGGATTGGCCCAAAGAAATGGTCCTGTAACCAGTCATTTGCGGGTTGCTAATTCTCCATCCGATCTTCACTCAACAAGAATTGCGAGTGGTGCGGCTGATTTAATCATTGGATGCGACATAGTTGTTACTTCGGGCATAGAGTCTATATCTAAAATTAATAAAAATTATACGAATATAGTTCTTAACAGTCATGTAGCACCAACTAGTAATTTTACAAGCAATCCTGACCTTGATTTATCCTCTGCAAGGATGATAAAAGGCTTAAAAGAAATTGCATCTCCAAAATTAATGCATGTAGTTAATGCAACTAAATTTGCAACCTCATTAATGGGTAATTCAATAGCAGCTAATTTATTTTTAGTAGGTTATGCAATTCAAAAAGGTCTTTTTCCAATCTCAATCTCAGCTATTGAAAGAGCCATTGAATTGAATGGAGTTTCTGTGGAAATGAATAAAGAGAGTGTGTATTGGGGAAGACTTGCAGCAATAGATATTAATAAACTTGAAAAAATCACTTCCTCAGAAAGTAAATCTTTAGAGCTCTCAGAGTCGCTGAGCTCAATCATTGATGATAGATATAATTTTTTAACAGCTTATCAAAATACTAAATATGCCGATAAGTATAAATCTTTAATTAACAAAATAATTAAGATAGATGAATCTATATCTAATGATCGTGACGACCTTTCAGTTGCTGCAGCTAAGTTTTATTTTAAACTTATGGCATATAAGGATGAATATGAGGTTGCAAGACTTCATACTGGAGACGAAATCAAAAACTTTCTTAAAGATAGAATAGAGGGGAGCTATAAAATTGAATATTCTCTAGCCCCTCCTGTATTTGGCGGTCGTGATAAATTTACTGGGAGATATCCTAAACGGAAACTACCATCATATACCTATTATATTTTTGCAATAATGAAACATTTTAAGTTTCTTAGAGGTACGCCATTTGATTTATTTGGAATGTCCAGTCATCGAAAGATAGAAAGAGATCTTATATTAGATTACGAATCTATGCTTTTAGAAATATCAAATAATATTAATATTAAAAATTATGATGTCGCTGTTAAAATTGCTTCATTGCCAGACCACATTAAGGGTTACGATGTTGTAAAAGAATCGAGCATTGAAAAATCTAAACTCTTAAAAGATCGATATTTTAATGAGTTTTATGGAAAAAATATTGAGGTTGTCAATAAATACCCAAAAGCAGTTGGTGGATAAATATGAGTAATGACGTTTATATACAAGGTATCGACATGATTAAATTTGGTCGATTCCCAAATCTCTCAGTTCCAGAGCTGGCTGCAGAATCTATTTTATTAGCTTTAAATGATGCAAATTTAAATATGGGTCAGATTGAAGCTTTTTATTGCGGCAATATTAAAGAAGTAAACAGAATGGTAGGACAAAAAACGCTCCAGCTAATTGGTCAAACTGGTATACCTATAGTTAATTGCACAAATGCTTGTGCAACTGGTGCAACGGCATTTAGAGAAGGTTGGATGTCAATTAAAGCTGGCTTATATGATATTGTGCTTGTTTCAGGTGTTGAGAAAATGGGAACTGGTCTACTTGGAGGTGATTCAGATGAAAGCGGTATACCCATTGAAGGGTTGCTTGGATCTCAAACAATGCCAGCAATTTTTGCTGAAGCTGGAATGGAGCATTCAAGGAATCATGGAACTACTTTTGAACAATTTGCAAAAATATCTGTAAAGAATCATCACCATTCAACAATGAATCCAAAATCCCGATACCAGATTGAAACACCTTTAGAAGAGGTTATGGCATCTGAAATGATTGCTTATCCTAATACTAAATTAATGTGTTCTGCCAATGTAGATGGATCAGCTGCTGCTGTTCTTGTATCTGAAAAAAAAGCAAAAGAACTTGGCATGAAACGTTCAGTTAAGGTGAGAGCTTCTATTTTAACTAGCGATCCTTATGAAGAGAGAAATCTTGCTATGCCCAATATAAATACTCTAACTAGAAACGCAGCTAGCCAAGCCTATGAAATGGCAGGCTTGGGACCAAAAGATCTTGATTTGGTTGAATTGCATGATTGCTTTGCATCAGCTGAGATGCTCCACTATGGTAACTTAGGACTATGTAAGGATGAAGAAGCAGGCAAATTAGTTGATGAAGGTTACTTTGAAATTGACGGAACATTGCCTGTCAATTTATCTGGAGGGCTCCTAGCTAAAGGTCACCCAACCGGTGCAACAGGGGTCGCTAATTTATATGAAATTTGTACTCAATTAAGAGGAGAGGCAGGTCAAAGACAACTTAAAAAACCTAGCATTGGTCTTGCTCATGTTATCGGTTTGGGTAGCGCTTGTGGTATTCATATTTTAGAAAAATCTTCTTCATAAATATCATTTATATACACATGTAAAAAATGAATGTATCAACCTGCTTACATACGAAACATACTAAATGAATAAGAATTATTGGTATTCTAATTTAAAAATTCTTTCAATCCTTCTTTCCATTTGGTTCATTGTGTCTTTTGGATTTGGAATTATTTGGTCTGATTCTCTTGATCAATTTCAAATTGGTGGATTTAAACTTGGTTTTTGGTTTGCACAACAAGGAAGCATTTATTTTTTTGTAATATTGATTTTTATTTATATTCATTTGATGAACAAATTAGATAAAAAATATAAGAATAAATCTGAAAAGGATTTTTAATCTTTATGGATACTCAGCTTCTTACTTATATTTTTGTAGGCCTTTCTTTTGCCTTGTATATAGCTATTGCTATTTGGTCGCGCGCCTCTTCAACAAATGAATTTTATATAGCTGGAAAAGGTGTGCATCCTATTGCAAATGGGATGGCAACTGCTGCTGATTGGATGTCAGCTGCCTCATTTATTTCAATGGCAGGTCTAATTGCTTTTTTAGGTAAAGATGGATCAGTTTATTTGATGGGTTGGACTGGTGGATATGTGCTCTTAGCTCTGTTGTTAGCTCCTTATTTAAGGAAATTTGGTCAATACACAGTGCCAGATTTTATTGGAGCTAGATACTATTCAAATGCAGCAAGGTTGGTTGCTGTAATATGCCTAATATTTGTCTCATTTACCTACGTAGCTGGTCAAATGAGAGGTGTTGGTATTGTATTCTCAAGATTTCTTGAGGTTGATATTAATCTAGGGGTAATCATTGGTATGTGCATAGTATTCTTTTATGCAGTCCTAGGAGGCATGAAAGGCATCACATACACTCAAGTTGCACAATATTGCGTATTGATTTTTGCTTATTTAGTTCCTGCAATATTCATCTCTATTCTAATGACTGGCAATCCCATTCCCCAATTAGGTTTTGGAGACACTATTGCAAATAGTGATGTTTACCTATTAGATAAATTAGACAAAGTCACATCTGAACTTGGATTTATTGCATATACGGAAAATACTAAATCTAATATTGATATTTTTTGCATTACTGCTGCATTGATGTTTGGAACAGCTGGATTACCGCATGTGATAGTTAGATTTTTTACTGTCCCAAAAGTAAGTGATGCAAGAAAATCAGCTGGATATGCTTTGATCTTTATTGCTATTTTATACTCAACTGCTCCAGCAGTTTCTGCATTCGCTCGAATGAACTTCATTGATTCTGTTCAGGAGGTGCAATATAAAGAAGCCCCAAGCTGGTTTAAAAATTGGGAAAATATTGGATTAATTGCATGGAAAGATAAAAATAATGATCAGTTAATACAATACTCATCAGGTAATGCTTTAGAGGGCGTAAAGCCTAATTTTGCCGATGGAAGAGGGGTCTCTGGAGAAAGATTGGTAAATAACAATCCAGATTTAACAAGCACCAATGAGGTTTATATTGATAGAGATATAATGGTCCTTGCCAATCCTGAAATAGCTAAATTACCAGGCTGGGTTGTTGCATTGGTAGCAGCAGGCGCTTTAGCTGCAGCACTATCGACTGCTGCTGGTCTTTTGTTAGTGATATCTGCATCAATTTCACATGATCTTTTGAAAAAAACTTTCATGCCTCAAATCACTGAAAAACAAGAACTCTTCTATGCACGTTGTTCTGCAGCTGTTGCAATCTTTATTGCAGGGCTGTTTGGTATATATCCACCCGGATTTGTAGCTCAGGTAGTAGCTTTTGCGTTTGGTTTGGCTGCAGCTACAATATTTCCTGCGCTGTTGATGGGGATATTTTATAAAAGATTAAATAAAGAGGGTGCAATAGCAGGAATGCTTGCTGGCTTGGTTATTACCTCTGCATATATTATTTATTTTAAGTTTCTTAATGTTCACATGAATTCAGCTGATAATTGGTTTTTAGGAATATCACCTGAAGGGTTTGGTTTTGTTGGTATGATCTTTAATTTTGCTATTTCCCTTTTTGTTTCTTATTTCTTCACCAAACCACCAGATGATGTTTACCGTATGATAGATGAAATCAGAGAACCCTAAAAATTAAAGTAAATTTATAACTACTTAAAAAAGAAACAGTGGACACTGATATGAACCTAAATTATATATATTAGTTCGCATAATATATATTATGTTAAATTATATATATTAAGATCTCGATGGAATACCTTTAACTCTTTGGAGAGTTATATCAGTAGCGTTTCTTCTATGTTTGCTAAGCTCTTGATATCCCTCATCAGCCCACCAGCTATCTGCATCTTCCTCTGATGGAAAAGAAAATAATATTACACGATCAAACTGCTTTGGATTCTCTCCTTCAAGACATATTGGCGAATCATCAAATGTGATAAATGTTCCATTGTATTTCTTTAGGAATGGAAAAAAACCTTTTTCATATATTCTATATACATCTCGATCATTTATTTTTAAGTTAACCACCATATACACGCTTATACTTTCTGACATAAATATCTCCTATGGTTTATTGTTTTGTAAAAACAAACGAATGTAAATAAATCTTATATATATTTAATAACTTAAACTTAAATTAATTAGTGTAAAATACGAATATATGGCAAAAGAAGACAATTTAGAATTTGAGGGTGAAGTTATTGAAACTCTTCCTAATACCACCTTTAAGGTGAAATTAGAGAATGACCACATAATTGAAGCTCATATATCAGGCAAAATGCGTAAGCATTACATTAGGATTTTGACTGGTGATAAAGTGAAAGTTGAAATGACGCCATATGATCTAACAAAAGGAAGAATAACTTTTAGAGGACGTTAGGCTTTAGATTTAGCTGTTTTCTTTTTAGCGCTAAATTTCACTTCATCAGCAACTAAATCAACTTTTATTTGCCCACCTTTACTAAGTTCACCAAATAAAACCTTATCAACTAATGGCTTCTTGATTTTATTTGTAATAAATCTCTCCATAGGTCTTGCGCCCATTTCTTTGTTGTAGCCATTTTCAGCAATCCAATTTAGAACTTTTTTCGAGTAAATTAGCTCCACATTCCTTGCGTCAAGCTGCGCTTGAAGTTTTGTAAGGAATTTATCAACAATTGATAATATAACTTTCATAGGTAGATAATTGAATTGTATGATTTCATCCAATCGATTTCTAAACTCAGGAGAAAATAGTTTCTTAAGCGATAATAACGCATCTGATTCATTAGATTGATCACTAAAACCAATACTTTTCTTTTCTAATAGGTCTGCGCCAGCATTTGTAGTCATAACTACAATAACATTCCTAAAGTCTGCTTTTCGCCCATTGTTGTCAGTCAAAACTCCAGAATCCATTATTTGAAGCAATAAATTAAATATATCTGGATGAGCCTTTTCAATTTCATCTAGCAAAAGGACGCAATGTGGGTTTTGAACTACAGCTTCAGTCAAAAGCCCTCCTTGATCAAAGCCTACATAGCCTGGAGGTGCGCCAATCAATCTTGAAACAGTGTGTCTTTCCATATATTCAGACATGTCAAATCTTACAAGCTCAATGCCCATAATATGAGCTAATTGAGTGGTGATCTCTGTTTTTCCAACGCCTGTTGGGCCAGCAAATAAAAATGAACCGATTGTTTTATTATCATCTCTGAGCCCTGCTCTAGATAATTTAATAGCGTTAACCAGGCTCTTTATAGCTGTATCCTGACCAAAAATAACAGTTTTAAGATCAGATTCTAATTTCTGGAGATTGATTGACTCTTGACTAGATATAGTTTGCTCAGGAATTTTAGATATTTTTGAGATAGTTTTTTCAATATCTACCTGTTTTACGGTTATTTTTTTTGAATTTTTCCTTGAGATATTTAGCAAAGCTCCTGTTTCATCTATCAAATCGATTGCCTTATCAGGTAAAAATCTATCATTTAGAAAACGCTTAGACAAAGTAACAGCTGAATTTATAGATTCACCAGAATATTTTACATTGTGATGGTCCTCATAATTAGTCTTAAGACCATCTAGTATTTGTATGCATTCATCTACAGATGGTTCTAAAACATCAATTTTTTGAAACCTTCTTGAAAGAGCCTGATTTTGATTGAAAACACCTCTATATTCTTGAAATGTTGTTGAGCCAATACACCTAAGCTTACCTTTACCTAAAGCAGGTTTTAATAAGTTAGATACGTCTAGGCTACCTCCAGAAGCTGACCCGGCACCAATGATTGTATGAATTTCATCGATAAATAGTATTGGGTTGTTTTGCTCATCTAGGAATTTTAATACTGACTTAAGTCTCTTTTCAAAATCTCCTCTATATTTAGTGCCAGCAATCAAAGCCCCTATGTCTAATGAATAGAGTTTGGATTCATGCAAAAAATCAGGGGTATCCTTAGAGTTAATTAAGTGTGCTAAGCCTTCTGCTATAGCTGTTTTACCTACCCCAGATTCA
>Ga0213869_10000585_pt1 | contig 29066 bp, 30 predicted proteins | sample PICome_10_FD_160083 | JGI IMG/M metagenome (GOLD analysis project Ga0213869, IMG submission 160083) | Coastal seawater microbial communities near Pivers Island, North Carolina, United States - PICO132 | ecosystem: Environmental > Aquatic > Marine > Coastal | place: USA: North Carolina...
GTTCCACGCTGTAGATCCCCACACCTCCCTGACTTGGCAGAAAGGCTTCAAGGTGGACGACTTTTACGCCGCCCGCAGCGGGACTATCCCGCCGCTAGCGTGGTCGAATATTGCTCCGCCGTTCTCACCGCGCGAGTTCTGGACACAACCTCGGATGCTGCGCTCTGCGTGAATGAAGAGGGTCTGATTACCTTCTGGTCCCGCGCGGCGGAAACCATGTTCGGATACCGCGCGAAACAGGCAATCGGGCAAAGCCTGGACCTCATCCTTCCCAAGGCTCTCGCGGCAAGACATCATGCGGGCTTTGCCCGGGCGATCAAGGGCGGCACGGCGAAACTGATGGGCAGTTCGGTTGAGCTTACGGCCCTGCGCGCGGATGGCAGTGAATTTCCGATCGAATTGTCGCTTGCCCGCTGGGGGCAGGAAGATGAGGGCGGCTTTGCCGCGCTCATTCGCGACATCAGCAGGCGCAAGGCATTGGCACGCGAACGGCAGCAGGCACAGGCCTTGCTCGATGCGGTCGTCGCCAACCTGCCGGCGATGCTGTTTGTCAAAGATGCCGAGACGCGCGAATATCTTCTGGTCAACAAAGCGGGCGAGCGCCTCATAGGGCGCCCGGCCAAAGATATTATCGGTCGAACCGATCGACAGCTTTTCCCCGATTATGGGGACGGTTATGAGCAGCGCGACACGGACGCGCTCAACTCGCCCGTCCCAAGGTCCTTCGAAAGCAAGTTCGTGCGCGACGATGGAACGCCGGTTTTCCTGCGCACCAAGCGAGTGGCGTTTGATGGTCCCGATCGGCCCAGGCAATATGTGCTGGGCATGTCCGAAGACATGACAACCGTACGCAAGGCCGAAGCCGAATTGCGCCAATTGGCGCATTTCGACACGCTCACTGGGCTCGTAAACCGCCCCAATTTCGTGGATCGCCTTCATCGACTTGTGGCAGCGCGCGCCCCTATCGCGCTTCTTGGTATCGATCTCGACCGCTTCAAAGCGGTCAATGATCAATTTGGTCACCTGGTGGGCGATGAGGTCCTTGCGCAGGTCGGCGCGCGATTACGCGATATCGCCGGACCCAGCGACATAGTCGCCCGCAGCGGCGGTGACGAATTTGCGATGGTGCTGGTGGGACGCGAGCCCAAGGCACGGGCCGAGCGTATCGCCCGAATGATCGTCGAGAGTCTCGCGAGACCGTTTGACGCCGGCCGGGCGGCTGCCCATCTGGGGGCCAGCGTGGGCATCGTTTTCGGTCCCGACGACGCCGAGACAATCGAAGACTTGCGTCAATGTGCCGACCTCGCCCTCTATCGCGCAAAATCGCAGGGCCGCGGTTGCATATGCACCTATGACATGGCGATGGACCAGGAAGCGCGCGAGCGTCAGATGCTCGAAAGCGAACTGCGTGTCGCCATCTCGAGCGATGCCATAGACTTGCTGTATCAACCGGTGATGGTGGCCCGCACGGGCCAGATCAGCAGCGTGGAAGCCCTCGCTCGCTGGACGCTGCCCGGCAGGGGGCCGGTACGGCCCGATATCTTCATTCCCTTGGCGGAGGGGTGCGGACTGATCGACGCGCTTGGCGAACGCTTGCTTCGCCGGGCATGCCAGGATGCACTGCAATGGCCCGAGCATATTCGGGTCGCGGTCAACCTGTCTCCGCTTCAATTTCATGGCGGACAGCTGCACGAGACGGTGCAGGCAGTTCTAGACGCCACCGGCCTGCCGGCGCACCGGCTCCAGCTCGAGGTGACTGAAGGCCTGGTCATCCGCGATGTGGAACGCACGTTCCATGAGCTGGAACGACTGCGGGCGCTGGGCATCCAGATATTGATGGACGATTTCGGTGTCGGCTATTCATCGCTCAGCTATTTCAAGCGCTTCAAATTCGACAAGGTAAAAATCGACAAGTCCTTCGTGGACAATGTGACGACATGCCGCGCTTCACGCTCCATTATCAAGGCGGTGGTCGGCCTGAGCGAAGAGATGGAGATGGGCGTAGTTGCGGAAGGGGTCGAAACCGAAGAGCAGATGTGGGCGCTCATCGATCTGGGCTGCACCCATCTGCAAGGCTATCTGTTCAGCAAGCCTGTGCCGGCCACTCTCGTCGCAGCAATGACGAACTCGTCGTCAAGGGCCCAGCAAGCCATGCTGTCAGACGACCCGTGCAGTCTCTTCCAGAACGAAGCGGGCAGTGCCCCACTTCCTGGTTGACCAGACGCAACTGTTGCTCATGATCTGGCAAAAACTGATTGGCGACTGCCAGATCATGCATCAGCTGCAGGATGCTAGCTAGAGGGTGAACTGCGGCAAGCACCAGTATTCCGCCTGCGACAACGGCAACCAGACCGACAACCAAGACATCGGTATGGAGCTTTATGGGCAGCCTATGTCCGGCCTGTTCGGCTACAGCCACCTGACGGGCGGCTATGCCGGCGGTCAGGCCGAGTACGTGCGTGTGCCATTCTCCGATGTCGGCCCGATAGTCGTCCCCGATGGGCTGAGCGACGACGAAGTGCTGTTCCTTTCCGACATCCTGCGCACCGGATGGCAGGCGGCCGAAAACGCCGAGATCGAGCGGGCGACACCGTCGCGGTCTGGGGTTGCGGCCCTGTCGGTCTGTTCGCGGTGCAATCGGCGTTCCTGATGGGCGCGGCCCGCGTAATCGCCATCGACCACTTCCCGCGCCGGCTCGAGCTCGCCCGCAAGTTCGGGGCGGAAACCATCAACTTCGAGGGATCGAAGATCTGCGAAGCGCTTATGGAATTGACCGGCGGCATCGGTCCCGACGCGGCGATCGACGCGGTCGGCCTAGAAGCGCATGGCTTCTTCGTCGACAACGTCGTCGACTAGGTCAAGGCCTCGCTGTTCCTCGGTACCGACCGCATCCACTTGATCCGCCAGGCCATCGTCGCCTGCCGCAAGGGCGGGCGCGTCTCGATGCCCGCGGTCTGGGGCGGCATCGTCGATAAGTTCCCGCTCGGCGCCTTCATGGAAAAGGGCCTGACGCTCAAGACCGGGCAGACCAGCGTGCAGCACTACATGCCGGGGCTGCTCAACGCGATCGTCGAAAGCAAGATCGACACGACATTCCTGATCTCGCACCGCATGAGCCTGGAAGATGCGCCTGAGGGCTACAAGATGTTCCACGACAACCAGAACGAGGCGACGAAGGTCATTCTCGACGCACCCTAGGCGGGTGCAGAGCGCCGCCGTGAGCCCGCCTCAGCAGGCCAACGATGAGTGTCGGCGGGCGTTCATGATGCCGTTCTCAGCCGTTCGATGGTCGCGGAGATCAACCCATGGCCCGGAAACCTTCTCAGATCGATCGCTCTCCGCTTCCCTCGATGATCAGAGTTTTCGTCGACTCGCTGCGGTGATGCAGACTGCACGGGAACGACCCGAAGGCATTAGGAATTAGGTGAATCTGCGCGAAGGAGAGGATCGATGGCTGCACGTCCCTATTGGAAAGGCCAGATTCGACTGGCGCTGGTCTCTATCCCCGTTGAAATCTATTCGGCGACGAGGAGCGGTGCCGCGATCGCGTTCAATCAGATTCATGAGCCCTCGGGCCAGCGGATCAAATACGAAAAGGTCGTGCCGGGAATCGGCCCCGTCGACGTCGATGAGATCGTAAAGGGCTTCGAATATGCCAAGGGCGAATATGTCCTGCTTGGCGACGACGAGATCGAGGGGGTCAAGCTGGAGAGCAAGAAGACGCTTGAGTTGACCCAGTTCGTCGACAGCCATGACATTGATGCGATCTATTTCGAGAAGCCCTATTATGTTGTGCCCGCGGACGATCTTGCAGAGGAGGCCTTCATCGTCCTGCGCGAGGCACTCCGTCGCACCCGCAAGATCGGCCTCGGCCAGCTTGCTATGCGCGGGCGGGAATATGTCGTCAGCATAAAGGCTTGCGGACGCGGCATGGTGATGGAGACACTGCGCTATGCCGACGAAGTCAACAAGGCGACGAGCTATTTTCGAGAGATCGGCGATACCGACCCCGATGAGGAACTGCTCGATCTTGCCACCACCTTGATCGACAAGAAGACCGGCAGGTTCGATGCGAGGGAGTTTCACGATCGTTATGCCGACGCGCTCAAGGAGCTGATCGAGCGTAAGAAGAAGGGCAAGACGCTCAACATCGAGAGCGGTGACAAGAGCGGCGATTCGCGCGGTTCCAACGTCGTCGACCTGATGGCTGCGCTCAAGAACTCTCTCGGCTCATCGAGTGGCGGTTCGTCCAAGGCGGCGGCAAAGAAGACAAGCAAGGCCGCTGCGAAGCCGGCCGCCAAGAAGGCTGCGGCCAAGCCGGCCGCGAAACCGGCAGCGCGCAAGCGGGCCTGATCCGTGGCGAACAGATCCCACCCAGCGGCGGCGACCGTTGACGACGATGCCGCGTTTGCCGAAGGCGCCATCACGCTGTGGGCCAATCTGCTGACGTTGATCGGTACGCACTTGCGAGAAACGGGCTCGCCCCGTCAGGAAGTGCTCGACATGCTCGCCATGCTTCATGAGACCAATGAGGAGACGATCCGGTCGCCGCGCGCGCGGGCCGTCGCTTCTCGCCATCTGATGTCGGTTTATCGTGCCCTTGGCGAAGCCTGAGCGATCAGGCGTTCGGCCCGAAGCGCCGCCGTTCGGGATCGCGTGCGTAGCGAAAACGGTCCTTGATCAGCTCATTGAAGAAGCTTCCGGCCGAAGCCGCATGGCAGAAGCCCTCGAAGGTCTCGGCCGGCACGTCATAATAGAGATATGTGCCAGTATCGCGAAACGAGATCGACAGGATGCCGAGATCGTCATCGAAGCCGATGCGATCGATCATAGCGGACTGAGAGAAGCGGTGCGCGCGCATATCTGGAGAACTGCGTATCGTTGCGTGTCGTTCCGGGCGTCGCGTCATCTGGAACCCATAAGATGCCGAGGCGATCCTGCCGCACTTGCAAATGCTGGCATGGCAGGCTCGTCGTAAGATGGCAGAGGTCAGCGACGACGAGCTCCGCGAGATGGCGCAGCACCGGGGGCTGAGACTGGTCAAATCGCGGCGGCGCAAGCCCGGCACCGGCGACTTCGGGAAATATGGCCTGACCGATGCGGGCGGCAAGGCGCTGCTCGGTATCGGCGACGATGGCCTGACCGCGAGCGCCGACGACATTCAGGACTATCTGCGTAGCAGCGAGCAAAGCACATGGAAGCAGTCGGCCGACGCGACGCCCGACCGACCTGCCCCCAGAGACAAACCCCGCCCGGCCGAGCCCGAGGAGGACGAGGAACCCATCCGCCGCCGGGCAAAACCGGTGTTACGAGATCGTCCGGCGCCGCGTAGACGAGAAGAGCCAGGTCCGGCACGGAAACCTTCCAAGAAGGCGCGTCCGCAGCCTTCACTCCGGCTCGTCCCGAAAGCTGAGCCAGCGTCCCAGCCCGATCCCGAGCCTTTGCCCGCACCCGAACCGGAGTTGCGTATTCGCGCTGTCACCGCGAACGATGCTGGTTCGCTGGCGGCGCTTCTCGGCCAGCTCAGCGGCGTATCGCTCGGTAGCAGGGAGGTCGCAGACAATCTCGCGGCAGCCCGAAAGGCGAAGGCCGGCATGGTGGTCGCCGAGCTGGGCGATATCGTCGGCTGCTGCGGATGGGCGGTTGTAGCGACTGTCCACCGCGGCCCGATCGGGCGCGTGACAGTGCTCATAGTCGACAAGCGCCATCGTCGTCGCGGCGTCGGAACGGCGATGGTGGCGGCCGCCGAGACCGCACTGGCGAAGGCCGGCTGCCGTCAAATCGAGGCGATGAGCGACATCACGATCGACAACAGCCACAATTTCTTCCGCTCTCTGAAGTTCGAACAGGCAAGCTATCGCTTCGTCCGCACGATCGGCGAAGGGGCGAGCGGGGAACGAGTGCACCACCGTACGAATTAACGGGGTGATCGGAAATCAATATGGCCAGAGCCTCGAGAGCGAACAACACTTCGGCCGACGAGCGCCTCGCAAGATATCGCGAGAAGCGCGACTTTGACCGTACGGCCGAGCCGTCGGGCGCAACCGAGCCGACGAGCGGCAACGGGTTCGTCGTCCAAAAGCATGCGGCGTCACGCCTCCACTATGATTTCCGCCTCGAACTGGACGGCACGCTGGTGAGCTGGGCGGTCACTCGCGGGCCGAGCAGCAATCCCGACGACAAGCGCCTCGCGGTCCGCACCGAGGATCACCCGCTCGACTATGCCCGGTTCGAAGGCACGATCCCCAAGGGCGAATATGGCGGCGGCACGGTGATGCTGTGGGACAATGGCACCTGGGAATCGATCCCCGGCAAGGATCCTCGCCAGACGCTGCCCGAAGGTCACCTCCATTTCATTCTTCACGGCCGGCGGATGCAGGGTGAGTGGATCCTCTTTCGTCTGAAGCCGCGCGGCAAGGAAAAGGGCGAGAACTGGATTTTGCGAAAGGTGCAGGATGAATTCGCCGGCGGCTCAGACGATCTGATCGGCACCCATCTTACCAGCGTCGATACGGGGCGCACGATGGAGGAGATTGCAGCGGGCAAGGCTGTGCGCAAGCGCAAGGCGGGCGCCAAAGCGTCACCTGCGGCGGCCGGCAATTCCAGAACGCCCGCCGCCGCGCCCGCCCGCCGCAAGAAATCTGGCCTATTGCCGCCGTTTCAGCCGGTGCAGCTGGCCGCGCTCGTCGATCATGTCCCACCGGGCGATCGCTGGCTGCACGAACTCAAATATGACGGCTATCGAACGCTCCTCGCCATCGGTGGCGGCGAAGGGCGCGCCTATACGCGCTCGGGTCTCGACTGGTCCGATCGGTTCGCCGGGCTGATCACCGACGCGTTGAAGCTGAACGTCGGCAGCGCGCTGATCGATGGCGAGGCGGTGGTGACCCTCCCCGACGGCCGTACCAGCTTTCAGGCCCTGCAGGCGGCGCTCAAAAGCGATCCTGACGCGATCGACTATTTCGCCTTCGACCTGCTTGAACTGGACGGCGAGGATCTGACCCGGTCGCCGCTGATCGAGCGAAAGGAGAAGCTGGCGGCGCTGATCGGCGAAGCCAAAGGGCGCATCCGCTATTCCGATCACATCGTCGGCAATGGCGAGAAGCTGCTAGCCAGCTTCTGCGGCGCCGGCCTCGAAGGGGTGATCTCGAAGCGCGCCGACGCGCGATACAGCGGCTCGCGCTCGGGCACTTGGCTCAAGACCAAGTGTATCCGCCGGCAGGAGTTCGTCATTGTCGGCTGGACGCCCTCGGATAAGCAGCGCGGGTTCCGCTCGCTGCTGCTCGGCGTCAACGAGAATGGGAAGCTGCGCTATGCCGGCAAGGCCGGGACCGGCTTTACCGCCGATGAGATCGAGCGGCTCATGGAAATCATGGCGCCGCTCGCGCGCAAAGGCCCGACCGTCGACGCGCCCCGCGCCGCTGTTCGCGGCGCGCATTGGATCGAACCCAGGCTTGTGGCCGAGATCGCCTTTGTCGAGTTCACCGACGAAGGCGTGCTGCGTCATCCGAGCTATCTTGGGCTTCGCGAGGACAAGAAGCCCGAAGCCGTCGTGCTGGAGACCGAGACACCGGTTGCCATCGCGACCACCCCGGCCCGCAGCAGCGTCAAGATCAGCAATCGCGAGCGGGTGATCTTTCCGGAAGGCAAGCTCACCAAAGGCCAGCTCGCCGATTATTATGAGATCGTCGCGCCAATCATGCTGCCTTGGGCCGGCAGCAGGCCGATCAGCCTCGTACGCTGTCCGCAGGGTCGATCGAAGAAATGCTTCTTCCAGAAACATGACGCCGGCAGCTTTGGCGACGACGTCAAACAAGTCGGCATCCGCGAGAAGGACGGCCATGACGAACCCTATCTGTTCGTCGATACGCCCGCCGGCCTGCTCACCTGCGTCCAGATGGGCACGATCGAGTTTCATGGCTGGGGCGCGCGGATCGAGGATGTCGAGAAGGCTGATCGCCTGGTTTTCGATCTCGATCCCGACGAGGGACTGGATTTCCAGGATGTCGTCTCGGCGGCGTTCCATGTGCAGGACGTGCTCGCTCAGATGGGTCTCACGACCTTCCCGATGGTCACCGGGGGCAAGGGCGTCCATGTCATCGCGCCGCTCACGCCCTCGGCCGAATGGCCGGTAGTAAAGGACTTCGCACATCGCTTTGCTTTGGCGCTCGCCCAGGCCGAGCCGGGCCGCTTCACCGCCGCGTTGGCCAAGGCGAAGCGCACGGGCAGAATCTTCATCGACTATCTGCGCAATCAGCGCGGCGCGACCGCAGTCATGCCCTATAGCGCGCGAACACGCGAATATGCGCCGATCGCGGTTCCGCTGACCTGGGAGGAACTGCGCGATCTCGACAAGCCATCGCACTGGCATATCGGCGATGGAGCGGAGATGGTGAAGCGCGCGGCGTCGAAGAACCTTGCCCATTGGGGGCGCGCCGATCAGATCCTTCCCGACCTGTGATCATCGCAACCTACAATGTGAATGGGGTCAATGGCCGCTTGCCGGTGCTGCTGCGTTGGCTGGCCGAACGCCAGCCCGACATCGTCGTCCTGCAGGAATTGAAGGCGCCGCAGGAGAAATTCCCGCTGCGAGCGATCCGCGATCTTGGCTATGATGCGATCTGGCACGGGCAAAAGAGCTGGAACGGCGTCGCCATCCTCAGCCGTGTCGGCGAGATTCACGAAACCCGCCGGGGTTTGCCCGGCGATCCCGATGACAGTCACATCCGCTATATCGAGGCGGCGGTCAACGGAATCCTGATCGGCGGCCTCTATCTACCCAACGGCAATCCCAGACCCGGCCCCAAGTTCGACTATAAGCTCCGTTGGTTCGAGCGCCTGATCGCGCATGCTGCGGGGCTGCTTGAAACCGGCCTGCCGGTGATGCTCGCCGGGGATTTCAACGTCATGCCGACCGAACTGGACGTCTACAAACCCGAGCGCTGGCTCGACGACGCGCTGTTCGCGCCCGAGGTGCGCGCGGCTTATTTCCGGCTGCTCGACCAGGGCTGGGCCGACGCATTGCGCATCCTCCACCCGGGCGAGACGATCTACACATTCTGGGACTATTTTCGGAACGCCTACGCCCGCAACGCCGGTCTCCGGATCGATCATCTGCTGCTCAGTCCGGTGCTCACCGACCGGCTCACCGACGCGCAGGTGGACCGCCACGTGCGCGGCTGGGAAAAGACCAGCGACCACGCACCGGTCTGGATCGAAATTGCCGATAAGCCGTCGCCGCGCCGCAGGTCCGCATCGGCAAGGCAGAACGATGCGATGCCCTGAGTTGAAGGGTGTACCGTTCCTGCAATCGGTCCGGCTCGATCTCCGCCGCTGCCGGGGCAGCTCTTGGGGAACCGAAGCCCATTATCCGCATTGGATCCCAAGCGCGACAAGATCGACCCTGCCATTTTATCAGACGCTTACATCCTGCTCTATCTCGATACCTGCGGCGATGGCTGCTTCAACCCAGAGATCCTGCTCGACATCGCCGGCATCGATGGTGACCACGAGGGCATAGCGCATTGAGCCATTGTTACGCGTGCGATCCTTGCTCATCTTCCACCAGCCCCCAACTGGGAAGATTGCGATGGCGTTGCGGTCGGCAAGGTCGGCAGCATTGCATCGCCATTCATCAACGTGCAGCGAACCGGCAGAAATGGATCGTTCGCCCAGCAAGCGGCCTTGGTCCGCAAACACCCCGGGCAAGTCGCCTTCATCCTCCTCTAGCGAAGCTAGCGCATTCACCCTTGCCTCGAACCGGTCTTGTGGCTCGTTCCTGCGGCGCAGATCGAAGCGAAGCCCGGCAGACCGATATCGCGCCGGCGACAGCGGCGCATCCGCACTGGGATTGGGTTCTATGAAGTAGGAGAGCGACACCCGTAAGCGCACCTCATGCTCACCTAATTCAAGAAGCGTGTCTCTGGGCCAGGGAAGTGCGAAGAAATGCGCTTGATGGAGCTTGGTGCCTCCCTTCGTTCGGTGAAACGGCTGAATTTCTTGCTGGGCCACCAGTGCAAGGGAATTCGAGGCTGAGCGCAAGGCCCGATCGAGAGAGGGAACACCGTATCCGAAACGACGGAGCATCAGCAGGCGTTCGGCCTTCTGGCCCGTCGCAAGCAACGCCGTCTCCATGGGCGGCGTCCAACGGGCGCTGTGGGTCAGCAGCGCGCGCACGGTTTCGGGCCAGAGCGAGCGATCATCAGCAAGAAGCGCGGTAGCCATTCCGCTCAGCTGCGCCGTCGCCGCACTCGTTGCCCACGACAACGTCAGAGGATGAACCAGCGGATCGCGACTTGTCGTGAGCAGGGATAGCGAATCCATCCCGCTCACTAGCGTTGAATCCGCACTATCGACGCCTTTGTTACCCGCTTCAAGCACCAGTTCCGGCTTGATCGGCGACACCCCCCGGTACCAACTCGCGGACACCCGGCTGTAAGGGCTCAGCTCGCCGATCGCAGCTGCACAAACCCAGTGTTCGTAGCCCTGGTCCGTAATGGGACCCTTGAGGGTATAGCCCCCCACTGATAGGACATTCCAGGCGTGCGCCGGATCCTCTACCTCGTAGCTGTCCCAGTCCTCAAGGTCGCCATGCTGCAATCCATCAGGAAGGTTGCCCGCCGATACGCAGATCAGCCGCTGACGCAAATCGTCGATCTCGCTACCGCCGAAAGCCATAGTATCGAGCGTTGCGCTCCAGCTGGTGGCGCGCGGGCCGTGGACGTCGGCTTGGGTCACGGCCATGCAGAAGATACGGTCGCGGTCGGGGCGCGATATTTCAGGCCGCAATATCGCCTGCTGCGTGACCAGGCCGTAGCTTTGCGGCTGCGTCGCGGGAAAGCCCTGCGGCGGCAGCAGCTTTACCGCCTCACCGACGTACGTGATCGCAAGAGGATCGGTCGATGCCAATGTGGCGGTCAGATCCCCGAAGAAAGCGAGGCCCGACATCTCACTGCCATGCCCGTGGTGATCGTCGGTACCCCATGCCGGATTAACACTGTGGAGATCGTCTGCGGAAAAAACGGGAGCCAGGAGCGCATGGGCCCGGTTGACCCCTGTATCGAGCAGACAGACAGCGATCCCATCAGCATTCTCGCTCGATACCAACCGCTGGACGGTCGCATCGATCCAGCCATTTTGGTCGTCGCGCCCTTTCCCGCTCGTGAAGAAACTGGCGTCGTCGCGGCCGAGGCGGATTTCCGCGACAGCATCCGTACTCGCAACCATCCTCGCCAGCATTTGCCGATCGGCATAGATGAAGACAACTTCGCGTTCGGCAAAGCGCAGCCTGTCTTCTCCGACGAGCACACCTACAGCCGCAGCCTTTGCATCGAAATTGACGATTCGATCAGGCCAACACCAGCATTCCCACCACGTTGAGGAACCTTCGGGCGGCATCGCCCGCGCATCGACCCATAGCGATTCCAGTCGCGCGAGACGGAAATGCTCGATCGGCGCAAAACGCGCCTCGTGCGACGGCCGCCCCGTTTTTCCGCGATTGGATCGGTATTCGTCGAGCTTTGTATCGAGGAATTCCTGCTGAGTGTCGGGAACGAAAATCGTACCGATCGTTGCCCCTTCGTCCGACCGCGCGACGCTCGCCAGCCTGATCCCCTTGCTCGTCCAGTTCAGGTCCGGAAGCGGTTGCTCAGGGAGCGTCTCGAACTCGATATATCGGCCGGGTTCGCCCACGACATCGGCGTCCCGCAGCGCCAGTATGCCCTCCGCGCTGGCCCAGGCTCGCGCGATTTCGCGCTTCAGCCCTTCGGCGTGACGTTCGGTCTCCCTCCCCAGGTCGCGCCCAGGAACCATGCGGTTTGGGCGTTTGTAAGGCTTTAGATCGACAAAGTGATCGATGCGTAGATGCTGTCGCCTATAACCGCTTGGCATGATCCCCCATCTGCCGCGAGATTCTTATCTGTCGTTGAAAATATCGGCAACCGCTTCCCTCATGGCTCGCCTGGCGTTCAGCGCCGCCATGATCTCATCGGTAGCAACCGTTTTGCGGCCGGCGAGGATCGCCTCCTTCGTTGCCTCATCGGCGACCCGTGCCAACTCGGCCTGGCTGAGCCCCTCGGTCAAGGGCAGGATCTTATCCCAACCCAGCGATCGACCGACCATCCGGCCGAGCCGATGGCGCATCATCGCCTTGATGTCGGACGCGTCTGGCAAGCCATATTCTATGATCTCGTCGAACCGCCGCACAAGCGCCCTGTCTAGAAGTTCAGGATGGTTCGTCGCCGCAACCACAACGCTGTCGGTTGCATTGGCTTCCTCGAGAAACTGAAGGAAGGAATTAAGAACTCGGCGCATTTCGCCGACTTCGTTGGCTGCACCGCGTTTTCCGCCGATCGCATCGAATTCATCGAAGAGATAAACGCCGCGCATTTGGGCAATCTGATTGAAAATGAGCCGCAGCTTACCGGCGCTTTCCCCCAGAAAACGGGTGATCACGCCTTCTAGGCGAACGGTGAACAGAGGCAGGTGCAATTCCCCTGCCAAAGCGCTCGCGGTTAAGGTCTTGCCCGAGCCGGGTGGACCAACCAACAAGAGTTTTGAGCTCGGATGCTGTCCGAACTCCCGCAAACGCTCGCGATTTTGCTGCTGGACTACCAAGCGGCTCAATCGAGCCCGGATCGCCTCGGTCAGCGTCATATCAGCAAGCCGGGTGTCGCTGTGCGACACATACACCAACTCTTCAAGTTCGCCGCGCGGTTTGGCGAGCGGAGTTGCACTGGCAAGTTGGGGTCGTACGGACGAAGCCCCGCCCCCCACACTGGTCCGCGCCGTATCGACCAGTTTTCGCAACGTTTCGGCTGTTTTGGCGTGGCCTTGGCGCGCCTCGGCGGCGGCGATCTGCAGCGCCACCGTATAAACCTGTTCGGCATTGCCTTCGACATGACCGCTCAGAAGAGCGATCACCTGCTTTGCGGCAGCCATAACTCCTCCTTTCTCCGATCAGCCAATAGCTACTCGCACCCCATAGCAGAACAATGGCTCGACAACAGATCGATATTATCGCGTGGACAACCGCGCGCAGCAAGAAAGACGACGTCCTTAGCCTTAGGCCACGGGCCTGCGTCGCTTGCGGTTCGAATCAACGTAGCGAAGCAATTTCCCTCGCCGGAAGCTCCGGGCGATTCCACTAGGCCGTGAACTCATAAACTGAATGGCCTTACGGCTAGGTCGAGCTTTGCTTCCAAGCACGCGATTTACCGCGTCGGCCCAATCGGCCCGCTGAGCGGGATCGATTTCCAAGCTACCGAGCAATGCGGCAAGATCTTCGGAAGTTCGGTCGCCCCGTTCCCAATATGCTTCTAGAAATTCCTGCATCGCGGCAAAGCCGGTCGCGAGGTTGAGAAGTTTCGTACTGGCATGCTCGCTCATGGCTTGTATGTTGCACCTCTGGACGGCGGCCGCAACGTGTCGAACCGAGTAGCCTCTTTCATATCGCGCAGAGTTCTGATTCATGCGTTGGCATGAGCCGATATGATCTGACCGACTTCGAATGGCGCGTGATCGAGCCACTACTGCCCAACAAGCCAAGGGGCGTCCCGCGTGTCGATGATCGTCGTGTGCTGAACGGCATCTTCTGGGTGCTGCGCTCCGGTGCGCCGTGGCGCGACCTGCCCGACCGCTATGGTCCGCGCACCACTTGTTACAACCGCTTCGTGCGATGGCGGAAGGCCGGGGTATGGGATCGGATGATGGATGCCATCACCGCCGCGCACGACGGCGACATACAGATGATCGACAGCACTTCCGTTCGTGCCCACCAGCAAGCCGCGACGGTAAAAAGGGGGATCGAGATCATTGTCTCGGCCGTTCCCGAGGCGGGCTTACGACCAAAATCCATGCGGTCGTTGACGCGCAAGGGCTCCCGATCCGGCTCGGCCTGACGGCGGGACAGGCGCATGACGGACAGGTCGCGGACACGCTGCTTGACCATCTCGGGCCGCGTACAATCGTGCTGGCTGACAAGGCCTACGACGCCGACCGCATCCGTGCACTGATCGAAGAGCAAGGGGCCACGCCGAACATCCCGGCCAAATCCAATCGAAAGTGGAAACCCTGCTTCAGCAAGCGGCTCTACCGCGAGCGCAACCTGATAGAGCGCTTCTTCTCCAAACTGAAGCACTTCCGCCGTGTCGCCACGCGATACGACAAACTCGCCACCAACTTCCTTGCCATGGTACAACTCGCTTCAATGCGGCTGTGGCTTCGCGTTTATGAGTCTACGGCCTAAGCCATCGGATGAATGGTCAGTTGCTTACGGATTTCCGATCTGATTCATGCTGGACGAAATCGCCGACCTTCGTTCGGCCCCCGGTCGCAGGCATAGCGGGATAGCAGGGACCGCTGCCGAAACATATTGTCACTTTCGGCGGCGCCACGACTGAAGCACCCTCGCAGTCGGTTAGAAACAAGGCTATCCCATCAAGCTGCCCAGTTTGGCCGGCGGCAAAGATCATGTTAAATTTCTTCGCGAGGAGAACGGTATGATCCGCGTTGCCCTGTATGCCCGCTATTCCGACGACAAGCAGAGTGCTGCCTCGATCGAGGATCAGTTTCTGATATGTCGTGAGCAGGCGAAGCGCGAACGCTGGCACATTGTGGGAAATTACAAGGACGCGGCTATCTCTGGCGCCAGCGTTATCCTGCGCCCCGGCATTCAGGCTCTCGTCCAGGACGCACAGATGGGCCGGTTCGATGTTCTGCTCGCGGAAGCGCTGGACCGCGTGTCCCGCGACCAAGCCGACGTGGCAACGCTCTTCAAGCACCTGCAATTCGCTGGCGTGAGGATCGTTACTCTTGCCGAGGGAGAAGTGTCGGAACTGCATGTGGGCCTGAAAGGCACTATGAATGCTCTGTTCCTCAAGGACTTGGCGAAGAAGACCCATCGGGGGCTGCGCGGCCGCGTGGAGAAAGGCAAGTCTGGCGGCGGTCTTTGTTACGGTTATGACGTTGTTCGCCGCTTCTCCAGCGAAGGCGAGGCGGTCCATGGCGAGCGCAGCATCAACGCTGTCGAAGCCGAGGTGGTAAGACAGGTTTTTCGGCAGTTCGCCAACGGGCTTAGCCCTCAGGCGATTGCGCGCCGCTTGAATGACGCCCGCATACCCGCACCGACCGGCACACTTTGGACATCGACCACGATCCGGGGCCACGCAAAGCGCGGAACCGGTCTGCTCAACAATGAGCTTTATATCGGAAAGCTGGTCTGGAACCGGCTCCGCTATCTTAAGAATCCCCAGACTGGCAAACGTGTGTCACGGATCAATCCGCAATCGGAATGGATCGTCACCGACGTCCCCGATCTAAGGATCGTCGATGACACACTGTGGCAGGCGGCCAAGGCAAGACAGAACGATATCGCGGTCCAGTATGCCGGTGTCATCGAGGCGACGCGCGCGGCCCACAATAGACTGAACCGCACCCGTCGTCCCAGGAGCCTGCTCTCAGGCCTCGTTTACTGCGGATGCTGCGGCGGCTCTTATACCCTTCGCGGGCAGGGGCGGTTTGCATGTTCGAACCATATCGATACGAGAAGTTGCTCGAATGGGCATAGTATCTCTCGTGAGAAACTGGAGGCACGTGTCCTCGATGGGCTCCGTGATCGGATGATGAGTCCTGAAGTTGCCGCCAGGGCCATTCGCACCTGCGTAGAGGAAACCAATCGCCTGAACCGCGAGCGCCGGGCAACCGACACCGCAGATCGCGCCGAACTCGACAAGGTTCTGAAAGCCATCAAGGGCGTTTTGGACATAGTGGAAGAAGGCAAGGGAACACGCTCACTCGTCGACCGCCTTCTCGATCTGGAAGCGCAGGAGGACGCCATCCGCGCCCGTCTCGCTGCCGCCCCGGCTGATGTTCCGGATATCCATCCCAACATCGCCGAGATTTATCGCAGAAAGGTGGAGCAACTGGCAGACGCACTGGTCTGTCCCGAGGAACGCGAAGAGGCAGCAGATGCTGTGCGTGGGCTCATCGAGCGCGTCGTCCTGACGCCGGGCATCAGGCGCGGCGAAGTCAACGCCATGCTGCATGGTGAGTTCGGTACCATCCTGGATTGGCTGGGACGGCAGCAACACGCCAAAAACGACACCGCCCCCGGCGCTGGTGCGCCAGGGGTTTCCGGTGTGTCGGTATCGGTGGTTGCGGGAGGGCGATCCAACCGTGACCGACAAACGCCAGAAAAATCTGGTTTGTCGGTATCGGTGGTTGCGGGGGCTGGATTTGAACCAGCGACCTTCAGGTTATGAGAAAGAACGCTAAATGCCAACTTATTGATTTACATCTCTTCTTTTCAATATTTTGTGTTATGTGCTAAAATTTGTGCTAAATTTGGAGAATGCTTACGTTCTGCCATGTTTGGTTCGGTCGTACGCTGTATTCGCTGTGCACGCAGCACCCGCTTGGTTCAATGGCATATTCCGCTGGGAAGTTGCCATATGCGAGGCACCAAGCTCATTAGCCGAAACGCGCCCATCCCAGTCGCTTAGCGTCCGAAGGCAGGCTCCCGAAACCGGCCATGCCGGAAAACACCTGTTTGGCGGTAATCGGCAGGGACCAACAAGCCTCGGATTAACTGCCGTTTTGGAAAGCCGAACCCGTGACCGTTCGTAAGGCTCATCTGCTCGCGCCCTCAGTTCTACAATCGCGGTGGCCCGCTATTCGCCGAACGGGTAGGTGTCCGGAACTCCCGGCCCATGGTGCTCCGTCCCGAGCGGCGTCAGCGCCTCCGTCTCGTCGAACCAGACATAGGCGTCGAACTGCTCGGATAGAACTGCCTGCGAATAATGGCTCCAGAGTTCGGTATCCGGGCGATAGATGACACCGATGAAGCGCTCCAGGCGCGGCTCCGCGAGCCGGCGCCGCAAGGCACCGTGCTTGCCGGCTGAGAGGTCGAGCAGAAAGCGCGGCTTGCCCGCATCGTGGCATAGCCGCTCATAGCTGTCTCGGCGCGAGGGCAGCACGCGCTTAACCTCCATGTCGCCGTCCCAGTCGGTCGCGGCGGCGACGGTGCCGGTGTGCGTGCCGAAGCCGATCAGCGCCGTGTCGCGGCCGAACCGTTGGCGGCAGAGCTGGCCGATGTTGAGTTCGTCGCGAACGGCGCCCATGTCGGTATGGCGGGCATCGCCGATGTGGCTGTTATGCGCCCAGACAATCGCCTTGGCGTCGCGGCCCTTTGCTTCGAGGATGTTCTCGAGCGTCTGGAACATGTGCGTGTCGCGCAGATTCCAGCTCTCGGCCCCGCCGTAATACATGATGCGGTAATAGCGCTCGGCCGAGGCGACCAGCCTCGCGTTCTGCGCCGCATCCAGGAAGCTGTCGCCATCGGCTTGCGCGTAGTCCGATTGCCGCGCGAGCAGCGCTCGGCACTGCTCGATCACAGCCGTCTCACATTCGGCATAGCCGCGGCGGAGCGCTGAGCGGCCATAGGTGGCGGGGTCCTTCTGCCAAGGGGTGAGGCAGCCGTAACGTTCGCGGGCGGTGGCCGCGGCGTCGGGATCGACCCGATCGAGATAGTCGAGCACGGCCGCGATTGAGCCGTGCATGTTGTACATGTCCAGCCCGTAAAAGCCTGCCCTGCGATCCATGTCGGCAACGACTTCGTTGTGCCTGCGCATCCATTCAGTCAGGGACGCGATTTCGGTGTTGCGCCACATCCAGGTTGGAAAACGCTGGAACGGCGGTTCGGCGGAAGTTCGCCTGGGGCGATGCCGCACGTAGCGGTCCAATGCCTCGGCGTCGGGCCAATCGGCCTCGACCGCAACGATCGTGAAGCCAAGATGCTCGATGAGATGCCGCGTGATCGCGGCGCGAGCGCGGTAGAATTCGGCCGTGCCGTGGCTCGCTTCGCCCAGCAGGACTACGCGGCGGTCCGCGAAGCGATCGAACAGCGCTCCGAACGCCGGGTCGTCGAAGTCGGGAAGCGGCTCGGCTGCCTCACCGATCATGTCCGGTAGGCTGAGGTCCCGTGACGCGCCGGGCAGATGGTTCGCCGCCGAGCGGCGCCCGTCCTCGGCCCAACCCTGCGCGCCGATCAGCGGCACGAACCGGACCGCGCCGAGATCCTCCTCCGCATAGCTGCCGATGCCCGTGCGGGTGATCTTGCACAGCGATTGCTCGCCCGCGTCGCCCACCGGCACCACAAGAGCGCCGCCGACCTTAAGCTGCTCCTTGAGCGCGCGCGGCACCTCGGGACCGCCGGCCGAAACCAGAATCGCGTCGAAGGGCGCCTCATCGGGCAGCCCGAGCGTGCCATCGTCTATGCGCAGCTCGACGTTGCAATATCCGAGCCCCTCCAGCCGCTTGCGCGCTGCGTGGCCCAGCACCTCGTGCCGCTCGATGGCGAACACGTGCTTTGCGATGCGGCTGATGACGGCAGCCGCATAGCCCGATCCTGCGCCGACCTCGAGCACGCGATCACCCGGCTCGATCTCCGCCGCTTCGATCATGGCCGCAACGATGTAAGGCTGGGAGATCGTCTGCCCTGCATCGATCGGCAGCGGAGCGTCCTCATAGGCGAACTCCTCCATGCCTTCCGACACGAAACGCTCGCGGGGGACCTCCCGCATGGCGGCGAGCACCGCTTCGTCGCGGATGCCGCGACGGGCAAGCTGGACATCGACCATCCGGTCCCGCTGTTCCGCGAACTCAGCCATGAGCCGTCTCAGCTGGAGCGGCCATCACCGGCACACCGAGCGCGCTCAGTTCGGCGAGGGTCTGCTCGGCGCTGCGGTGATGTACGAAGGTGCCGCCGGCGTCCTGCCAGAGATGGGCGTGCTTCAGCTGATCGTCGACGAGGATGTCTCCGGACCGGCAGTGATTGCGTTTATCGACCGCCGTCACCGTCAGAATCCGCGTGCCCGGGAAATGCTCGGCCGCCCGGCGCACCTTCTGCGGGGCGGCCCATTTGCCGCGCGGAAGGCCGGTCAGGATGATGGGATCCAGGTGCCGCACCCCCTCAAAAAGGATCATTGCATCCGGCATCAGCGGCAGAGGGCCATAGAAGTCGGGATGGCGGGGGATCTCGCGCCAGAAGGCCGGGGGGCCGCGGCGCTTCTCGAAGACACGCGGCGGCACGCCGAGCAACTCGGTCGCGCCGCGATCGAAGTCGGCAAGTACGCCGTCGCAGTCGAGATGGAGCTGCATCAGCTAAAACCTTGCCGGTTGGATATGAATCGGAACCGGCGTGGGCAATGGCTCCCAACACCGTTCGGCGATCACGTCATTGCTCTGGACGGCCTTGCGGCCCCGGCTTCGGTCAAGCGACCAGGTGATGTGGTAGGTGCTGCCGTCGGGCCGGTCCGTGCTGCCGTCGATCGAGACGATCAACGCCTGCAGGCCCTCGCCATCATCGACCCTCCCGACGATCTCGGCAGCTTCTTGTGCGGGCAGAGGCTCATTGGAGGACGCACCCGCCTGGAGCGAGACATGATCGGCTATCACATCGGGCCAAGTCGGCGGAAATTGTTCGAGCAGCTGTGCCCGCACGTTCCGATCGAGTTTCCAGCCCGTGACTGGCATCGTTCAGGACTTCGGATAAGGGTCGGCTGGCGGCGCTTTGTCCGCGCGGGAGGTCTCGCCGCGCGCACGATCGTCGGGCGACGGGTCCTCGCCCGCCGCGCGGGTGTTGCCGCCGATCTCCGCTTCTTCGCCGAGCTCCGGCGCGGGCTGGCGATGGGCGCCCTCAGCCTCATGTTCCTTCAGAGTCGGGCCGCGCAGATTGTTCTCCCCATCAACCTGTCCGCTGTTGTCGCGCATCCTCTCGCTCCTTTTCCTATTACTGAACGGTCGGAGGCGCCTTGCGGCAGTCGGCCGCGCACTCCCGGCACATCTCGGCGCAGAGGCGGCAATGCTCATGCTCATGGCGTGCGCATTCTTCCGCACACAGCTCGCATACCCTCGCGCAGGTCTCGAGCATCAGCCGCAACGTCTCGACATTCTGCGCCGTCCGCCGGATTGCGAGCCGCCCTGTCGCAGCGCACACATCCGCGCAGTCGAGGCACGAACGGATGCACTGCGCCATATCCATCTTCGCGGCGACACAGGCGTCGGCGCAAGAGGTGCACATTTCCGAGCAGAACGTCGCGTGGCGCGCCGCGGTCGCGAGCGTTTCATTAAAGTCCTCGCCCACATCGGGAGGGAGCGCGATCATCTTGTGAATGGACATGGCGGTCTCCTAGATGATCGGCTTGCCGCCGGTGACGGCGATGGTGGCTCCGGACACATAGCTCGCCTCGTCGGTAGCGAGCATTACATAGGCTGGCGCGAGTTCCTTGGGCTGCGCCGGTCGCCCGAGCGGCGTGTTCTTGCCGAACTCCTTCACCTGGTCTGGCGGCATGGTGGACGGAATGAGCGGGGTCCAGACCGGCCCGGGTGCAACGCAGTTCACACGGATTTTCTTCTCGCCGAGCAGCTGCGCCAGCCCGCCGGTGAAGTTCTGGATCGCGCCCTTGGTCGTGGCATAGGGCAGCAGGGTCGGCTTGGGCGTGTCGGCGTTGACCGACGTCGTGTTGATGATGGCGCTACCCTCGCGCATATGCGGCAACGCGGCCTTGGCCAGATAGAACATCGCGTGGATGTTGGTCGCGAAGGTCTTGTCCCACTCCTCGTCCGGGATATCCTCAAGCTGCTCATAGGTCATCTGGTGAGCGGCGTTGTTCACGAGAATGTCAATACGCCCGAACGCTTCGACCGCTTTGTCGATGATGGTGCGGCAATGGTCGGCGCCGCTGATGTCGCCGGAAACGAGCACCGCCTGACGTCCCGCCTCTTCGATCCAGCGCGCGGTCTCCTGTGCGTCGTCGTCTTCATTAAGATAGGCGATGAGCACGTCTGCACCTTCGCGAGCGTAAGCAATTGCCACTGCGCGGCCAATGCCGCTGTCGCCGCCGGTGATGATCGCCTTTTTGCCGTCGAGCCGACCCGACCCCCGGTACGTCTCTTCACCATGGTCGGGACGCGGATCCATGTCTTCGGTTTTGCCGGGAACCTGCTGTTGCTGTTCCGGGAGAGGCGGCTTTACCGCTTCGAGGGCTTGATCGCTCATTACGGGATACTCCTTGGTGCACTCGGCCAAGAAGCACCTCCCGAGCGGCGCTGTTCCCGCGACAGGAGCCCAGAGAGGTTGATTGCAGCTGAACCGTGCTGCCAATGTGATTACCGGCGCGGCTGAATCACATGGATCAGTGGTGCGCTCGTCTGGGCGCGTAAAGCGACCTTTTGCTCGTCCCTCGCGGAACTCTCGGCCTGCAGTCCGGTTGCCTCGAAGAAGCATCGAAGCGCGAAGGAGTTCACCATGGCGGACACCAAGCAAGGCATCGCAGGGCCCAAGCAGGACGAAGATCTCGAGGAAAACCCCGGCATAGGCCAATCTAAGGGTGCCTATTCGTCGGGAGAGGAACTCGACGTTGCGGAAGGCGACAACACCAGCGAGGGCGATGTCCAGAATGATCCCCAAGCGGACGGCAGCGTCGATCCCGACCGGCTCGCCCATACCAATCCGTGAGTAGGCCGAACGCCCCTGAGGACCGCCGTCGCACCGCAGTCATCACCGGTGCGTCCAGCGGGATCGGCCAGGCAACCGCGGAAGCCTTCGCGGTAGCTGGTTGGAAACTGGTGCTTGCTGCGCGCAGCCGGGAGGATCTTGAGACGGTGGCCGCGCATTGCCGCGACGTGGGTGCGCAAGTGCTGGTCGTGCCGACCGACGTCGGCGACGCAGAGGCGGTTCGCACGCTGGCAAGCACAGCCCGTGAATTCGCCGACCACATCGACCTCTGGTTCAGCAATGTCGGCGTCGGGGCGGTGGGCAAGTTCCTGGACGTGCCGATGGCAACCCACGATCAGATCGTCCGTTCGAACCTCATCGGCCATATGAACGATGCGCATGCCGCTCTGCCGATCTTCATCGAGCAGGGTCATGGCGTGTTCGTGAACATGATCTCGCTCGGGGGCTTCGCGGCGGCACCCTTTGCTTCCGCCTATTCCGCGAGCAAGTTCGGACTCAAGGGCTTCTCAGAGGCGCTGCGTGCGGAGCTTGCCGACTACCCGGATGTCCACATCTGCGACGTCTATCCTTCCTTCGTCGATACGCCGGCGATCCGCCACGCCGGAAACTATACTGGCAAGGCGCTTTCCGCGCCGCCGCCGCTTCTCGATCCGCGAACCGTCGCTGCCGCCGTCGTGCGCCTTGCGGATCATCCGCGATCGAGCGTCATTCTCGGGGCGCCAAGTTGGGCTTCGCGGCTAAGCCACTTCATCTCGCCCTCGCTGAACGCGCGCGGCATCAAGGCGGGGTTCGAGCGCTATTTCGCTCAAGCGGAGCCAGCGCCGCACACCGACGGCAATGTGCTGACGCCACCTGGCGATGGTGCACGCATCGATGGCGGCCTTCGCTCGTCGTCTAAGAGGCGCCCCGGGATCGCGACCATGGCCGTTTTGAGCGCACTCGCGCTCGGCGGCGCAGCACTCATGATGCGCAGAACGGTGCACCGCGCATGATCCCGGATGATCCGACCTTCGAGATGCCCGCGCCTTCTGTTCCAACGGCTGTAGCTGCCGATGGAGGGCTGGAAGAGGAAGAGCTAGCCAAAGAAATCCGCGCTGGTCAGCAACGACGAATTCGTCGCCAAGAAGTTGGCTGGGTTCCGGTCCTCACGATCACCATGCCCCTGAACCTCGTTGCTCGACGAGGTCAGCTACCGCTTGCGAGGGAAGAATGCCACTGACGATCAACGGAACGGATCACGATTTCACGGGTGATCCACGCACCACGCTGCTCGACTTCCTGCGCGAGGATTGCGGCCTCACCGGGACAAAGAAGGGCTGTGATCACGGTCAATGCGGCGCCTGCACGGTGCTGGTCAACGACCAGCGCATCAACAGCTGCCTCACCCTAGCCGTCATGCACGAAGGCGACGCCGTGACGACGATCGAGGGCTTCGGCAGCCCCGACGACCTCCATCCGCTCCAGGCCGCCTTCGTGCGACACGACAGCTATCAGTGCGGCTACTGCACGCCCGGCCAAATCTGCTCGGCTAAGGCCATGATCGATGAAGCCGCGAACGGCTGGGCAAGCTACGTCAGCGTCGACCTCTCCGAGCCCCCGACTCTCACCGCAGAGGAGATACGCGAGCGGATGAGCGGTAACCTGTGTCGCTGCGGTGCCTACTCGAACATCGTCGCTGCCATTGCCGAAGTGCTGGAGGTGGCGCGATGAAGGCCTTCACCTATACTCGCGCCGAGGCGGTGCCCTATGCCTGCGAGCAGACGCGCGGCGGCGCGAAACTTATCGCTGGCGGGACCAACCTGCTCGACCTGATGAAGCTGGAGATCGAGGCTCCCGAAATCGTCGTCGACATCAGCCGCCTTGCCTTGGGGGAGATCGCAGAGGCGGGTGACGGGCTTCGCATCGGCGCTCTGGTAACGAACAGCGCCTGTGCTGCCGATCTGCGCGTCCGCCGCGACTATCCGGTGCTTGCCCGGGCGATCCTTGCCGGCGCGACGTTCCAGTTGAGGAACAAGGCCACCACCGGTGGCAACTTGTGCCAGCGGACCCGGTGCTACTACTTCTACAATCGCGACCAGCCCTGCAACAAGCGTGACCCCGGCAGTGGGTGTGGCGCGCTGCGTGGGGCAAACCGCATTCACGCCATCCTTGGCGCCAGCGAAAGCTGCATCGCGACGTACCCCGGCGACATGGCGGTCGCGCTTTCTGCGCTCGGTGCGCAAGTCGAGGTGATAGGGCCCGACGGCGCCATGCGCACCATCCCAGTTCGCGAGTTTCATCGTCTGCCGGGCGAAGCGCCGGAGCGCGATACCGTGCTGGAACCTGGCGATGTCATCACCGCGGTGACGTTGCCCGCCCCGCTGGGCGGCAAGCAGATCTATCGTAAGGTCCGCGACCGCGCGTCCTACGCCTTCGCGCTCGTGTCGATAGCGTGCGTGCTGAAGATGGATGGGGACCGGATCGCGAGCGCCTCGCTGGCCTTCGGCGGGCTTGCCCATAAGCCCTGGCACGATACGCGCGTCAACGACCTGCTGACGGGCAGCACGCCCACCGACCGGCTGTTCGACGAGGCGGCAGATCTCCTGCTCGATGGCGCGCGCGGGTACGGGCACAATGACTTCAAGATCGCGATGACGCGCCGCGTGCTCAAGGCCGTGCTGCGCGAAGCGACGGGAGAGCAGGCATGACCCGCTCCTACATCATGGACGTGCCGGACGAGCGCAATCGGCTCGACGCCATGGCGCAAGGCATAATCGGGCGGCCACTCGACCGGCCGGAAGGTCCGCTCAAGACCTCGGGCACGGCCACTTACGCTGCCGAATATCGCATTGATGGCCGCATCGAAGGTGTCCTCGTCACCGCCACGATCGCCAAGGGCGAGGTTACGCTGATCGATGAGGCCTCTGTCCGGGATCTGCCAGGCGTGATAGCGGTCATCAGCGACGATCGGATGACTGCCCGCGCGGCGCAGGGCGGCGCGGGCAAGTCTCCGGTGCGCAAGGTGCGGGAAGTGCAGTACTACGGCCAACCGATCGCGCTGGTCGTTGCGGAAACCTTCGAGCAGGCGCGGCACGCTGCCAAGCACTTGCGAGTCGTGTATAGCGAAGATGCCGGACCCGCAGTGGATGCGCAGGACCGGGCGATCACCTTTGAACCGTTCGAAGATCCGACCATCCAGGGCGATCTCGAAAAGGCGATGCGCGAGGCCTCGCACGCCGTCGATGTAACCTGCACCACCGAGGGGCACAACAGCGCAGCGATGGAGCCGCACGCCAGCATTGCCGAATGGGATGGCGAAACGCTGACGCTCCATTCAAGCCTGCAGATGCTGCGCTTCAACCGCAAGGAACTGGCCGATGCTGTGGGGCTCGGGCCCGAACAGGTCCGACTGGTCTCGCCCTATGTGGGCGGGGGGTTCGGGTCCAAGCTCGGCATCAGTCCGGAAGGCGTGGCGGCTGCCGTGGCGGCGATCACCTTGAAGCGGCCGGTGCGCGTCGTCATGCTGCGCCAGCAGGTGTTCCAGTGCGTGATGCGCCGATCGGAGACGCGGCAGCGCGTGCGACTGGCCGCGGACGATCAGGGCCGTCTGAGCGGCTTTGGACACGAGGCCTGGGTCACCAACTTGCCGGGAGAGAAATTTGCCGAGCCGGTGTTGCAGGCAAGCGAGTTTCTCTACGGGGGCGAGAACCGCGTCCTCGACCTGCAACTTGGCCGCATCCACCGCGTGACCGCCGGCTCGGTGCGCGCGCCGGGCGAGGCGGTGGGCATGCAGGTCCTCGAAGCGGCGATGGACGAACTGGCGCAGGCGAGCGGCATCGACCCCGTCGAACTCAGGCTGCGCAACATCCCCGAGAAGCACCCAAGCGAGGGCATCCCCTATAGCTCGCGCAAACTGGAGGAGTGCCTGCGTCGCGGCGCCGAGCGCTTCGGCTGGGATGCAGGCCCGCGCGAGCCCTGCATGCGGCGCGAAGGCGAGTGGTGGATCGGCACCGGCATGGCGACGGCGACCCGCGTGCACAACCTCAACGAAGCCCATGCCCGCATTACCCTGAAGGCTGACGGCACGGCCGAAGTCGCCAGCGACATGACGGACATCGGCACCGGCACCTATGCGGTGCTTGGACAGATCGCAGGCGAGATGCTCGGGCTAAGTCCTGACGCCATCAACGTGCGCCTGGGCGACACACGCTTTCCGCCAGGCTCCGGTTCGGGGGGAAGCTGGGGCGCTTGCTCCACCGGCTCGGCGGTTTTCGAGGCCTGCGAAGGCATCCGAGCGGCGTTGGCTGCGAAGCTGGGCTGCGAGGAGGCTGCGCTTACGCTGAAGGACGGGCACGCCTTGTCCGGCAACCGCAAGGTCCCGTTCGCCGATCTGCTGGGTGGCGAGGACCTGGTCGAGGTCGGCCACTTCAAGCCCGGCAAGATCACCGAGGCGTTTTCCGCCGCCATGTACGGCGCGTTTTTCGCCGAGGTCGGTGTGAATGCCTATTCCGGAGAGGTCCGCGTGCGTCGCTTCACCGGCGCGTTCTCCCTCGGCCGTGTGCTCAACGCCAAGACGGCTACGTCGCAATGCATGGGCGGGATGGTTTGGGGCATCGGCAGCGCACTGACCGAGGAGCTCACCTTCGATCCTCGTGACGGCCACATCGTCAATCCCGATCTTGCCGAGTACCACGTTCCAGTGAACCTCGACGTGCCGCACCTCGAGGTGGTCCTGGTGGAAGAGCGTGATCCGGCCGGTAGCCCGCTGCAATCGAAGGGCGTTGGCGAACTGGGCATCTGCGGGGCGGCAGGCGCCATCGCCAACGCAATCTACAACGCCTGTGGTGTGCGTGCCCGCAGCTTTCCAATCACACCGGACAAGGTGCTGGCTGGCCTGCCTGACGTGTGATCGGCGGACAAGGGAGTTTACGCATGCATCGCAGTCGAAAGTTCGCATTGGTGACAAGCGCGGCTGTCGGCGGGGCGGGTCTTGTTACCCTATACCGGTGGTGGTCCTTGCGCTCATGGTCCTCCACACCCGACCGTGTCGGTTACCCTCCGCTTGGCATCCCGAAAGCGCTGGCGAAGGATCTTTGGATCGTCGACGACACGATGGTGGCGAGCGGCATGTCGCTCCCCATTCGCATGACCGTCGTGCGGCTCGAAGGTGGAGCGCTGATGCTCCACTCGCCAGTCGCCTGCACGCCAGAACTGAAAGCGGCGCTGGGGCATCTTGGGACTGTCCGCCACCTGCTGGCCCCCACGACTGCGCACTGGACGCACCTGTCGGATTGGCAGCAGGCCTACCCCGATGCCAAGACATGGGCGGTGCCGGGTCTGCGCGACCGTGCGCAAGTTCGCACGTCGGAGGTGCGGATCGACGCCGATCTTCAGGATCTTGCCCCCTCGGCCTGGCAAGATGAGGTTGAACAGGGCCTGCTACGCGGTGGCAATCTGTTCTGCGAAAGCTACCTGTTCCACAAGGCGAGCCGAACGCTCATCCTGTGCGACACGATCCAGAACCTGGAACCTGCCAAGCTGCCGCCGATAACGCGCATCATGGCTCGATTGGCGGGCGGCACGCATGCGATGACCGCGCACCATGTCCGAACCGCCCTGCGGCTTGGGGGGGCCGAGGCCAGGTCCGCCATCCAACGGATGATCGCACTGAATCCTGAGCGCGTCCTTTTCGCCCACGGCGTTCCCTTCGAGGAGGAGGCCGCTTGCAAGCTGCGCATTGCCTTCCGCTGGACAGGAGATATCATGTGACCGGCAAGACCAGCGACTTCTTCGTCGATCGCCTTAAGGCCTGGGGCGTCACGCGCATCTACGGCTATTCTGGAGACGGCATCAATGGGGTCCTGGGCGCTCTGCAACGCGCCGAAAAGGAGGGCAACGGCATCGAGTTCATCCAGGTTCGACACGAGGAAATGGCCGCCTTCATGGCGACCGCGCACGCGAAGTTCACAGCCGAACTGGGAGTGTGCCTGTCAACGGGTGGACCGGGCGCCACCCACCTCGTTACGGGCCTCTATGATGCAAAGCTGGACCACGTCCCGGTGCTGGCCATCGCAGGGTAGGCGGAAAGCACCGTTCGTGGCGCCAACTACCAGCAGGAGCTCAATCTCGATAGGCTGTTCGCGAATGTGTGCGGGTATGTTCAAGAAGTGGCGGGACCCGCGCAGCTTCGCCATGTGACCGACCGAGCTATCCGCATCGCCAAGGCTGCGCGCGACGTCACCGCCGTCGTCCTGCCCAAGGATGTGCAGGACCAGCCGTACGAAGAGCCTGCGCAGCAGCATGGATTCACACGGTCGGGACCGGCTACGCACGGCCGATCGTCGTTCCCCAGCCGCAGGATCTTGCCCGTGCCGCCGATCTGCTCAATGCAGGGACCAAGGTTGCTATCCTGATCGGGGCGGGCGCGCGGGGCGGCGCTGCGGAGGCGATCGAGATCGCCGATCTGCTGGGAGCGGGCATCGCCAAAGCCCTGCTGGGAAAGGACGTACTGCCGGACGACTTGCCTTTTGTCACCGGCGGCATCGGTCTGTTGGGCACACACCCTTCGTCCGACCTGATGCGCGAGTGCGATACCTTGTTCATGATCGGCACGAGTTTCCCATGGGCGGAGTTCCTTCCGGGCGATGGTCAGGCGCGTGCCGTACAGATCGACCTCGACCCCGCAATGCTTGGCCTTCGCTATCCCGTGGATGTCAACCTCCACGGCGATGCGGCCGAAACGCTACGGGCCCTGAAGCCGCTTCTACGGCGCAAGGAAGATCGATCTTGGCGCTACGATGTGGAAGCCCAGGTGGCGAAATGGTGGGAGACGCTCGAAGAGCGCCATGGCCGAAGCCACCCCCGTCAATCCGCAACGAGTGGTCTGGGAGATGTCGCCTCGACTCCCGTCCGACGCCATCGTCACTTCGGACTCCGGATCCTGCGCCAACTGGTACGCGCGCGACTGGAAGGTTCACGCGGGCCAGCGCGGCTCTTTGTCCGGGGGACTTGCCTCCATGGGGGCTGCGGTTCCCTATGCCATTGCAGCCAAGTTCGCCCATCCCGAACGACCGGTGATCTCTCTGGTGGGCGACGGCGCGATGCAGATGAACAACATGGCTGAACTCATCACGGTCCAGAAATACTGGCGCAATTGGGAAGACCCCCGCTTCGTCGTGTGCGTGTTCAACAACGGCGAATTGAATGAAGTCACTTGGGAGCAGCGCGTGATGGAAGGTAACCCGCGGTATCCAACGACACAGGATATCCCGGATGTGCCCTATGCGCGCTTTTCCGAGATGCTGGGGCTCGGCGGGATCTAGTCGACGACCCGTTGCAGCTTGGGTCGGCTTGGGAGCAGGCGCTAATTGCTGACCGCCCGACCCTCATCGAAGTCAGGACCGACCCTTCGGTTGCTCCCTTCCCGCCCCATCTCACGCTTCAGCATGTGAATCGGCGTGCAAAAAGGGCTCTGACTCAATTTTGATGCAATTCTCTGCCTGAATGGCTTCGTTTTCCACGTTGGGAGCAACGCCATGCAGAAAGCACTACGACCTTCCTCGGTGATCCCACC
>Ga0213869_10000592_pt1 | contig 28857 bp, 34 predicted proteins | sample PICome_10_FD_160083 | JGI IMG/M metagenome (GOLD analysis project Ga0213869, IMG submission 160083) | Coastal seawater microbial communities near Pivers Island, North Carolina, United States - PICO132 | ecosystem: Environmental > Aquatic > Marine > Coastal | place: USA: North Carolina...
GTTGTGTTTGATAGTGGTTACAAATATATGTATGACAGATATTCTGATGTATATAGATATGTACCATTGAACGGAGACACAGCAGGTTTAGCCGCAAGAACTGACCTTATTGCAGACGCTTGGTTTTCACCAGCAGGCTTCAATAGAGGTATTGTTAGAGGCGCAGTTAAACTAGCTTTCAATCCAACTAAAACTCAAAGAGACGAACTATACAGAGCAAGAGTTAATCCTATTGCAACGTTCCCTGGACAAGGTACGGTTCTTTTCGGAGATAAAACTGGATTATCCGCTCCAAGTGCTTTTGATAGAATCAACGTAAGAAGATTGTTTATCACTTTAGAGAAGGCGATTGCGACTGCTTCTAAATTCCAACTTTTTGAATTCAATGATGAATTTACAAGAGCGAACTTTAGAAACATTGTAGAACCTTTTTTAAGAGAAGTACAAGGTAGAAGAGGTATCACAGACTTTTTAGTAGTATGTGATGAAACTAATAACACAGGTGAAGTAGTTGATAGAAATGAATTTATAGCAGAGATTTTTGTAAAACCTGCTAGAAGCATTAACTTCATTACTTTACAATTCATAGCAACAAGAACCGGCGTTTCGTTTGACGAAGTAGCAGGTTAGTAGAGGAGAAATAAAAAATGGCAAACATTAATGACTTCAAAGCTAAACTTGCAGGCGGCGGCGCAAGAGCCAATCAGTTTAAGGTAACAATGCCTTTTCCTGGTTACGCACAAGTTGGTGGAGAAATAGAAGACCTAGCATTCTTATGTCGTTCAACAACATTACCAGGTATGACTGTACCTAGTTTTAATGTTCCTTTCAGAGGAAGAGCAATTAAGATAGCTGGAGATAGAACAATTGAAGATTGGTCTGTGACTGCTTATAACGATACAGATTTCAAATTAAGAAACGCATTTGAAAGATGGTCAAACGGTATTAACAATATGACAGATAGTGAAGGCTTGACAAATCCAGCGGATTATCAAGTTGACGCATTTGTTGACCAATTAGATAGAAACGGTGCAACTATTAAGTCATACACTTTAAGAGGTGTATTTCCTACTACGATTGCTCCGATTGAGTTGAGTTATGATGAAGCTACAGCGATTGAAGAATTTGCTGTGACTTTGGCGTACCAATACTTTGAAACAAACACTACTACGTAATACTAGTATATTAGGAGGGCGGACTAAAAATCGCCCTCTTAAAACTATTATAAATATAGTAGTATAAACAAAGGAATAATATTATGGCAGATTTATTTGGATTTTCTATCACAAGGCAAAAGAAGCCACAGGATCCAAAACAAAGCTTTACAACACCACAAGCGGATGACGGAACTCAAACCGTAGCAGCTGGTGGTTATTTTGGTCAGTACCTGGATATGGACGGTACTGCTAAAAATGAGCAGGATTTAATTAGAAGATATAGAGAAATTGCATTACACCCCGAATGTGATATGGCAATTGAAGACATTATCAATGAAGCTATTGTTGCTAATGAACTTAAAGACGCAGTTAAATTGGATTTAAGTGAAGTTAAATACGGGAATGAAATCAAGAAAAAAATAGATACGGAATTTCACGAAGTTTTAAGGTTGATGAACTTTAATACTAGAGGTCACGACATCTTTAGAAGATGGTATGTTGATGGTAGAGTTTACTATCACAAAGTAATTGATAGAGACGCTCCTATTAAAGGTATTACAGAGTTAAGATATATTGACCCACGAAAGATTAAAAAGATTAGAGAGATTAGGAAGAAACGTCCAGACGGTCCCACACCTTACGGATTGACTGTTGTTGATGAGTTTGAAGAATACTACATCTACAATGAAAAGGGTGTTTCTAACACTACTTCAGGTGGTATAAAAATTGCAAATGACACAATCGCATTTTGTCCGTCAGGAATAATTGACCAAAACAAAAACTTGGTATTATCTTATTTACATAAGGCAATCAAACCTACTAATCAATTAAGAATGATTGAAGACGCTTCTGTTATTTACAGAATCGCAAGAGCACCTGAAAGAAGAATATTTAAGATTGATGTAGGTAATTTACCTAAAGCAAAAGCTGAACAATATCTACGTGATGTTATGGCAAGATACAGAAATAAACTTGTTTATGACGCACAAACAGGTGAAATCAGAGACGACAGAAACTATATGTCAATGTTGGAAGATTTCTGGTTGCCGAGTAGAGAAGGTGGTAGAGGTACACAGATTGATACTTTACCAGGTGGGCAGAATTTAGGTGAAACTGCTGACATAGAATATTTTAGAGCGAAACTATATCGTTCTTTAAATGTACCTGTAAGTAGATTAGAGTCTTCTTCAGGATTTAATATGGGTCGTTCAACTGAAATTACAAGAGACGAACTAAAGTTTACAAAATTTGTACAAAGATTAAGAAAGAAATTTACTGAACTCTTTAACGATATTTTAAGAACTCAATTAGTTTTAAAAGGTGTAATTGCTGAACAAGAATGGATGGATTTACGAGATAACATCCAATACAACTTCTTACAAGATGGTCATTTTGCAGAATTAAAAGAGTCAGAAATGTTAATGGAAAGATTGAGACTGGCTGATACTATGCGAGACTATGTTGGTAAGTATTATTCGGTTGAGTTTATCAGAAAGAATGTTTTAAGACAAACAGACAGAGAGATAGAAGCAATTGACAAACAAATTAAAAAAGAAATTGATGACGGTATTATTGCAATGCCCGATACATCAAATAATGGAGAACTATAATGACAAATAAAATACAAGATTTTGTGGACAAGTTAGCTAATGGCGATAATGCAGGTGCTGGTGAGGCATTTAAAGACGCATTAAGAGACAAAGTTGCTACATCACTTGATACACAAAGACAAGACATAGCTAGTAAAATATTTAATGGAGTACCTGAAGCAGAACCTCATAGCGACCCTAAACCGGCCGTGACTGAGCCTAGTGATGAAACTGGTCAAATGATGGACACACAAGGTAATGAGATTACTTTTGAACCAAATGGTAATGAACAACCTACACCTGAATCAGAGGTTCCAAGTGCAGAGAGTCAGCCAGTTAATCAATAAAGCACCTGTTGATACAGTTGCTTACAATGAATTGCCACCACGTCAAAAAGATGTGGTGAATGATTTTTATAACCAAGTTGATTATGATACAGATGATGTTGTCAAGGAAGTTGAAACAACAATTGATAACGTTGCTGTTAAGCACAAAGTAAATACAGATGTAATTTATGATTACATTGATAAGGAATTAGGAGTATAAGATGGCGTGGGTTACAGTACCAGGTTCAAACAGTTTATGGCAATATGAAAATTCTGCTACGGCAGCTAATACATATCCAGATTCGGCTGACGGTGCAAACTCAACTGTATCAGGTGGTGTAAGAACACACACAAGACCAGGAACTAACGCTGTCACAAAAGTTTATATGAGAACAAGAAAGACCGGTGAAACAGTAGAACGTGGTGAACTTTCTAAAACTTATTATGATGGACAGTAATGACAGTTTCTTGGTTTAAGAATGATATAAAGTCTGATTCGATTGTACATACAGTAGATGATAATTTTAAAGTTATCACAAATGTAAAAGGCAATCAAAATGAAGAAATGGTTGTAGTTGATGTTTCAAAATTAAAAAACGCAACAAGTCAACCTAAAATTAGTATTGCAGGAATTAACTTTGAAGTATTTGGAACAGGTGAATTAAAATTATTATTAGGAGAAACTGAAATGGTTACTATCAAAGGTAGAGGAAATTATGGGTTAAAACCAACTGAAAAAAAGTTGGTCAATAATGCAGAGGAAAATGTAAAAATAAAATCTGATTCTAATGTACCTAAATTTAATGTTAGTTTAGAGTGTCACAAAGAATCAGGATTTGAGGTATAAAAATGGCAGATACGGTAACAACAAAAACAATTACAGATACGCAAGGTGTAAAATACGTTGCGAAACTAACAAACTTTTCAGACGGCACAGGCGAGAGTTTAGTTAAAAAAATTGACGCTTCAGAATTAACTTTTATGACCGAAGATGGTGCTAGAAAGATTGCCAAGATATGGTATTCTATCAATGTATCTGATACTAAATCGGCAGTTGAATTAGTATGGGACGGAGAAACTAATTCTACAGCAGCCATTTTAAGTGGAAACGGTTATTGGGATTTGAGAACAGCAGGTAATGAGATTATCAATGACTCTACAACACCTACTGGAGACTTACTATTATCAACTAAAAATTTCGCTATAGGTGACAACTATACGATTATTGTTGAGTTTAGGTAAAATTCCTTATAAATATATAACAAAGAGAGAGATTAAATGAAACTAATATCGGAAGAAATTTCTTCAGCAGAATATATTGTAGAAGAAACAAACGGAAAAAAAGATTACAAGATACGTGGTGTATTTTTGCAGTCTGATATTAAGAATAGAAACGGTAGAATTTATGAGAATGCTATCCTTTCTAATGAAGTTAATCGTTATAACAGAGAATTTATCCAGAAAAATCGTGCATTTGGTGAGTTAGGACATCCTGACGGACCAACAGTCAATTTAGAGAGAGTGTCACATATGATTACTGCTCTAACTCCAGACGGCAAGAATTTTATGGGTGAAGCCAAGATTATGAACACACCTTACGGTAAGATTGTAAAAGGTCTTATTGATGAAGGCGCTCAATTAGGAGTATCTTCAAGAGGTATGGGTTCCTTGGTGACTAAAGGCGGTGCTAATTATGTGGGTAAAGACTTCTATTTAGCAACGGCGGCTGACATTGTTGCAGACCCCAGCGCTCCAGACGCTTTCGTAGAAGGCATTATGGAGAATAAAGAGTGGATATGGGACAACGGTCAGATTAAAGCACAAGATATTGAAGAATATAAGAAGTATATTGAGAAGGCAAAATCAATCCAATTAGCAGAAGCTAAGGCGGAAGTGTTTAAAACCTTTCTTAAAAAGCTTTAATATTATAAATATCTACTAGAGAATAAAATAAACGTTTATTTTACAATTAAGAATAAGGAGATTTCTAAAATGGCCGAGACAGAAAACAAGTCAGAAGCGTTGGAAAAATCAGCGGTTGCTGAAGCGAGTGTAAATACACAAGCTGACGCTCCGAAAAAGAATGCTGTAGCGGCTGAACCTTCAAAACTATCTAATAGTGCTGAAGATTTAGGTCCAGCGGTTGTTAAACCAACAGACAGCAATCCTGACGCAACAAAGAAAACTAAACAAGTTTCTGGTGACCCTCAACAAAAAAGTCAAGGTAGTGCAGACGCAATGCCAAAACTTAAAGAAGAGGAAGTAGAAGCTGAAGGTTCAGAAATCAAAGAAGGCGAAATGCCTAAAGCAGCTTTAGACGCTCTTGCTAAGTCGAAAGACAAAAAAGAAAAGTCTGAGGAAGCTGACGCTAAAGACAAAGAGAAGAAAGACGAAACAATGATGAAGGCTTCTTATAAAAAAGAAGAGATTGATGTTTCAGACCACGTTGAAGCTCTTGTTAACGGCGAAAATGATTTATCTGAAGATTTTAAAAACAAAGCTGCAACTATTTTTGAAACAGCAATCAAGTCAAAAGTGACTGAAATTGCAGAATCAATGGAAGCAGATTACAACACGAAATTAGAGCAAGAAAGTGTAAAAGCAAAAGATGAGTTAACTGAAAAAGTTGATTCGTACTTGTCTTACGTTGTTGAAGAGTGGATGAAAGAAAACGAAATCGCTCTTGAACGAGGTATTAAAGGCGAGATTGCTGAAGACTTTATCTCTGGTCTTAAAAAACTTTTCGCTGAACATTATATTGATGTTCCAGATGAGAAGTATGATGTTTTAGAAGCGCAAGCAGCTAAAATTGAGACTTTAGAGTCAAAGTTAAACGAGCAAATTGAAAAGAATGTAGAGTTAAAATCTGAAAATGCAGATAAGACTAGAGGCGAATTAATGTCTGAAGTTTCATCTGATTTAGCTGACACTCAAAAAGAAAAATTTGCTAAACTTGCCGAAGAAATTGAATACTCAACAGCAGAAGATTTTAAGAAGAAGTGTGAAACTATTAAAGAATCATACTTTGGACAAAAAGCAAAAGCTGATGAGAGTTTAGATGATGTGGCGGCTGGCGATGAACTTTCTAACGAAGATTTATCGAAAGCTATGGCTGCTTATACTGCCGCTATTAGCAAAACAAAAGATATTAAAATATCTTAATCAAGGAAAAGGGAGAAAAAATAATGTACTTATCCGAAACTCACGAAAAAAAATGGCAGCCAGTCCTTGAGCATCCTGATTTACCAAAAATCACGGATTCTTATAGACGTGCCGTCACCTCTGTTATCTTGGAAAACCAAGAAAGAGCTGCTAAGGAAGACAATGCGTTCTTATCTGAAGCTGCACCAACGAACTCAACAGGTTCAGCAGTATCTAACTGGGATCCAATCCTAATTAGTTTAGTAAGAAGAGCAATGCCTAACCTTATCGCTTACGATATCGCAGGTGTTCAACCTATGACCGGTCCAACTGGTCTTATCTTTGCTATGAGAAGCAGATACACTTCACAAACTGGTCAAGAAGCTATGTTTGACGAAGCTGATACTGATTTCTCTGGTAGAAATGCTGCCGGTTCAAGCGTAGATGGTTATTCAACTACTGCTAATGCTGGTACTAATCCAAGTGTGCTTAACGATGGTTCACCAGGTACTTACACAACAGGTACTGCTATGACTACAGCTGCGGCTGAAGCATTAGGTGACGCTAGCGGAAACGCATTTGCTGAAATGGCATTCTCAATTGAGAAATCAACTGTGACTGCTAAATCAAGAGCTCTTAAAGCTGAATACACTATGGAACTTGCTCAAGACTTAAAAGCAATCCACGGTTTAGACGCTGAAACAGAGTTAGCAAACATCTTATCTGCTGAAATCTTAGCTGAAATCAATAGAGAAGTAGTTAGAACTGTGTACATCAATGCTGAAAAAGGCGCTGCTGTAAACACTACAACTGCTGGTATCTTTGATTTAGATACTGACTCAAATGGTAGATGGTCTGTTGAGAGATTCAAAGGTCTTATGTTCCAATTGGAAAGAGACGCAAACAGAATCGCTCAGAGAACAAGAAGAGGAAAAGGAAATATGATTATCTGTTCTTCAGATGTCGCTTCTGCTCTTCAAATGGCTGGTGTATTAGACTATACTCCTGCTCTTAACAACAATCTAAACGTTGACGATACTGGTAATACTTTTGCTGGTGTTCTTAACGGAAGATACAAAGTGTACATTGACCCGTATAGTGCAAACTCTTCGGCGAAACAATACTACGTAGTTGGTTATAAAGGTACTTCACCTTATGACGCAGGTATGTTCTACTGTCCTTATGTGCCACTTCAAATGGTTAGAGCAGTTGGTCAGGATACTTTCCAACCGAAAATTGGTTTTAAAACTAGATACGGTCTAGTAGCGAACCCATTTGCCGAAACTGGTGCAATTTCAGGTGCTGCTACAGCAGTAAATGACGCTGGTTCAGCAAACTCAAACAGATACTACCAAAAAGTACAAGTTGCAAACTTAATGTAATTTTACTTAAAAGTAGAACTTTTAAAAGGGCGGCTTTATGTCGCCCTTTTTTTTGGCCTAAAAAACGCCTAAATAATAATACACTATAAAAAAGGACTTATGGAACTAACAAGTATTTTAAAGAAAAATATTGTAATGATACCTGTTGTGGCCTCAATATTGGTTGGGTCATTTACTGGTGTCAAATACGTCATCAACTTAACAAGTCAAATTAACGACTCTTCATTAGAAATTACAAATCTTAAAAGAGATATTGCATTAGTAGCCGAGAGTAATGCTGACCTAAAAACACGTTTATCCAGAGCGGAGGGTACGTGGGAAATGGCTGAAAACCTATACAGAGAACTTGCTGAAAAGGTTAGAGACCAAGCCTGGGATATTAAAGACTTAAACAGAGACGTAAACGGATATTAATATGAAGTATCTAGCTGCCAAAATATGGTGCTTAGCATTACTGGTACTTCTAATCGTATCATTTACAAGTAAAGCAGAAGCAAGAAATGAATATCTAAATTCATATTCAAATAGTTGTAGATATGGTGATATGGATGTTCGTATAGAAACGGATAGAGGTGATACTGATTATGTTTATGGTGATAGTGATTATGAATCAGAAAATAATAGACTATCGTTTACTTTTAGAAAGTATCTTGGTGTTAGTAAACAAATGTGTGATGAACAAAATGCTATCTTATTAGAGAATGAAAATTTAAGACAAGAACTAGAACTATTAAAAGTTTGTCAAAAATATGCAGACAGACCTCTTCCACCTCAATTTGCAACAGTAGAAAAACATTGTAAAGGTTTAAGAGCAACTCCTAAAAGAGTAAAAGAAGAAGAACCAGCTTGGGACCAATCTAAAAAAGAATGGGTAAAAGAAAATCCTGATATACCTATATACAATACTGAAAATAAAACGTTAAAAATGCCACCAAAAGATTTCGTGTTACCTGAGCCAGGAACACAGCCTACTAACTAGTATAAATAGTAGTATGACAACTACAAATGCATTATCAAGACAACCAACTAAATTAGACTTAGCGTCTCCGGCGCAGTTTAAATTTAGTATTATCAAACTGCCAAAGGTGGAATATTTCTGTACAGCAGCTAATATACCTGGAGCTAGTTTATCTTCAATTAAACAAATGACACCACTTGCAGACATACCTATTCCTGGTGAAAAGATAACTTTTGAAAACCTAGAATGTACTTTTATGGTTGATGAAAATTTAGAAAATTATAGAGAGATACACGGTTGGTTAATGGGTTTAGGATTTCCAGCTTCAAGAACTCAATTTAGAGATATTGTAGCCGCTGGTTCTGATAGATTTCCATTACAAGGTTCTAGTCAAGCAAATACAGACCCCGGTAAGGTAACAGGTGGTCCTGTGCCATTAGGTCCTGTGTTTTCAGACGCAACCTTAAACGTATTGTCAAGTAAAAATAGACCTAATATTGAAGTGAGATTTAGTGATGTATTTCCGGTATCATTGAGTGGGTTAAGTTTCAACCAACAAGGTACGGATATTGATTACTTATCAGCTAGTGTTACCTTTCAGTACAAAATATATGAATTCGCTGTAAAAGGTGGCAAGACTTCTACTACGGTAACTTAAACCACGCTTTACTTTTTTAATAAATTATGATAGATTGGATATATTATGGATTTAGAAAAATTACAAGAACAAGTTGATAAAGATTTAAAACTAAATGAGACTGAATTAGATTTAGAATCTTTAAAAACTCCTCAATTACACAACCAATATATGAAACACTTAACAAAGTATAAACTTATGTTGAGTAGAGCCGAGTCTGAACTTCACTCTATCAAAAGAGAAAAGTGGGAGTATTATACAGGTAAATCAGACGCTTCAGTATATGCAGAAAAACCTTTTAACTTTAAATTATTGAGACAAGATGTTGACAAGTATCTTGAATCAGATACAGATATTCAACGTGCAAAACAAAAAGTAGATTACTTACAAACTGCCATAGATTTTTTAGATAGAACTATTAGACAAATTTCAAATAGAACCTTTACAATAAAAAATGCAATTGAGTGGCGTAAGTTTACATCCGGTGCCATTTAATTATGAAAAACATAAGATACCTTGTCATTGACAAGAAAGATGACGTTCATCTAAAGATAGACGCTGATGAGGCAATTCGTAGGGACTTGGGTGAATTCTTTACCTTTGAAGTACCTGGTTTTAAGTTTATGCCACAATATAGGGCTAGACAATGGGACGGTAAAATTAGATTATTTTCCTATCAGACAGGTCAAATATATGCAGGTTTATATCCTTACATTTTAAAGTGGTGTCAAGACAATGAAGTTGAAGTTGTTGATGGAACAAAAATAACTGATACTAAAGTTGATGAAAAGAGAGTAGATAGTTTTATACAAGCATTAGAAATACCTTTTAAGGTTAGAGATTATCAAAAAGAAGCATTTGTTTATGCAACAAGAAAGAATAGAACATTATTGTTGTCACCTACTGCCTCTGGTAAATCTTTAATTACTTACTTGTTGGTAAGATTCAATATATTAAGATTGAAAGAAAGTAATAAAAAAATATTAATTATCGTACCTACTACCTCTTTGGTTGAACAACTATTCAAAGATTTTAAAGACTATGGTTGGTCGCCTGAAAGAAACGTACATAAAATATATCAAGGTCACGATAAAGATACTCACAAAAAAGTTGTAATATCTACTTGGCAATCAATATACAATTTACCCAAAAAATGGTTTCAACAATATGGTATGATTATAGGTGATGAAGCACACTTATTCAAAGCACTTTCATTAACCAAAATAATGTCTAAACTTGTTAAGTGTCCATATAGAGTTGGTATGACAGGTACTTTAGATGGCTCTAAAACACATAAACTAGTATTAGAAGGATTGTTTGGTGCTGTAAACAAAGTTATATCTACAAGTGAATTGCAAGAAAAAGGTAAACTTGCAGAGCTTAAAATATATTGTTTAGTATTGCAACACGGCAAACAAGAAAGAGAATTCATTAAAGATAAAACATATCAAGAAGAAATGGATTTTATTGTAACCAATGAAAAGAGAAACAAGTACATAAGAAACTTGGCCTCTGGTCTACAAGGTAATACATTATGTTTGTTTCAATATGTAGAAAAACACGGAAAGGACCTTTATGAATCAATCAAACAAAAAGCAAAAGACAAACAGGTTTTCTATGTTCACGGCGGTGTTGAAACTGAACAAAGAGAACAAATTAGAGAACTTACGGAAAAGTCTGACAACTCTATTATCGTTGCGAGTTATGGGACTTTCTCTACCGGCATTAACATTAGGAATTTGCATAACATTATTTTTGCTAGTCCTAGTAAATCCAGGATAAGAAACTTACAATCAATTGGTAGAGGTCTCCGTTTAAAAGACAATAATACACACGCTACGTTATATGATATTGCAGATGATTTGACACACAATGAGAAAGAGAATTACACTCTGGCTCACTTTAGAGAACGGATAAATATATACAGCGGCGAAGACTTTGATTATGAAATACATAACGTGGAGATGAACAATGCACCAACAAGTTAAAACAAATATAAAGTTAATTAAACTGATTAATGGTGATGACATAGTTTGTCATTTACCGGAAAAAGATAATCAGTTACCAGATGATTCGCCTTTATTAAGATTAGAAAAACCATTACAAGTTAAATATATTCCACAGTTTACACCTCAAGGATTTAAAGATTACATTGCTTTGATTCGTTGGGTAAATTTCTCTCCAGATAATATTATTACTATTCCAAAAGATAAGATAATGACCATTGCTGGTGCTACTAAAGAAATGTCTAAACAATATGGTGAAATATCAAGAGAGTATCATACAATACGGCCACCACAACAAGGTACTGGTGTAAAATCTTATGAAGCTAAAGAATTAACTTCGGAAGACCAAAAGAAAATTAGAGAGATATTTGAAGAATGGGAAGATGATGATGAGTTTGATAAAACTATCCATTAAAGGAGGTGTTCTTGAAAACGCTACACCGCTCATTATACACAGGAAAAAAACATTGTCAACCTTAATTTGAAATTAATCTTGGCATTGACAATTAGATAAAAATAAGATATTATGAATCTTAAATGAGGATATTATGGCAAGACAAAAATCAAAACCAGAACATTACGTAAATAACAAAGAATTCTTAGCTGCTATGGTTGAGTATAGAAACTCTGTACTATTGGCTGAAAAGAAGAAACAACCTAAACCACCAGTAACCGATTATATTGGTAGTTGTTTTTTAAAAATAGCTAATCACTTATCGTATAGACCAAACTTTATTAATTACACATACAGAGACGATATGATTTCTGATGGTATAGAAAACTGTTTACAATACCTAGGCAATTTTAATCCAGATAAATCTAATAACCCTTTTGCATATTTCACACAAATTATATATTATGCATTTATTCGTAGAATACAAAAAGAAAAGAAACAAACTACAATCAAACAAAAGATGATTGCAGAGGGTAATTATGACGATATGACCTTACATCCAGGTGAAGATAGAGATTTTAAAAATCAGTTTAGTGAATATTTAAGAGCTAATTTACCTAGAGAAGAAACATCCGAAGAAGACAAGAAAGACAAGAAACCTAAAAAAGTAGTTAAGAAAAAGAAATAATGAAGATAGCGATATTAAACGATACTCACTTTGGTGTGAGAAACGATAGTCCAGCTTTTATAAAATATCAGAATAGATTTTATGATGAACTATTTTTTCCTTATCTAAAAGAAAATAATATTAAAACGTTGATACATCTAGGTGATGTGGTAGATAGAAGAAAGTTTATTAACCACAATACAGCACACAATTTCAAAAATCATTTTTGGAATAAACTAGAACAAGATGGTATTGATACACATATTATCATTGGCAATCACGACACATATTACAAGAATACAAATGAAGTAAACGCTTTACAGAATTTAGAGATTAATAAAAATTCTAAAGTATATACACAAACAACAGAGGTTGAATTTGATAACTTACCTATATTATTCATACCTTGGATTTGTGATGATAATGAAGTAGAATCAGTAGAGAAAATTAAGAATAGTACCTCACCTATTGCAATGGGTCATTTAGAAGTCAAAGGCTTTGAAATGCACAACGGACATTTTAACGACCACGGACAAGAGAAATCTATGTTTAAAAGGTTTGAAAAAGTATTATCAGGACACTTTCACAAGAAGTCAGATGATGGTCAAATATATTATATGGGTACACAATATGAAATGACTTGGTCGGATTATAATTGTCCAAAAGGATTTCATATATTTGATACAGACACCAGAGACTTGACAAGAGTATCAAATAATATTAAGATGTTTAAGAAAATAATTTATGATGATAAACAAACTAATTACAATGAATTTGACATTACACCATATGATGAGTGTTTTGTTAAACTAATTATATCTCAAAAAACAGATAGTGATATGTTTAATAACTTGATGGATAAACTGTACAATCAAATCAATGTACACTCGGTTGACGTTATTGAAGATATGTCAGATGTTAATGTGTCTGTTAAACAGGATATAATTGAACAAGGCGAAGATACATTAACATTTTTAGGAAACTATATTGACCAAACCAATACAGACCTAGACAAACAAAAATTAAAAGCTTTTGCAAAAGAGCTATATAGTGAGGCAAGTGAATGACAGTAGAAGTAAAAAGTAATTTTGGTGCAAATTTTGGTCCGTTTGTATATAATTATACAGCAGACGATAATCTAATTAACGGACTATTACAAAGAGCACAACAAAAAACACCAGGTAGTGGTAATAAAGAATTAGCAGGTGTGATAGAAGACCAACGTGGTTATTCTAGTGAAGACAAAAAATGGTTTGTAGAGGCATTTCAACCATATGTTTCAGATTACGCTAGAAAAAATTGTGACTTTAGAGGTGGTGATTGGTCAAAAGGTTGGACAGATAAATTTGAATTGATGAGTTTATGGATTAACTTTATGAAATCAGGAGAATCTAATCCTGTTCATCATCATAGTGGACAAATAACTTGGGTAATTTATTTAGAAACGCCTGATTTAGAAAAAGAACGAGAAAACTATCAAGGTAGAAGTATAGGACCTGGTGGTATTTGTTTTCATTATGGAGAACCACAATTTCCTGAATGGGCTTCACATACGTATGGTTATGTTCCTAAAAAAGGTGATATGTGGATTTTTCCAGCATTATTACGACACGAAGTTATTCCTTTCAAATCAGAGGGTACTAGAATTAGTGTATCAGGTAATTTCTTTTTCAAAAATCCAAATGAAAAATCTGGTATTATCGAAACAGCAATAGACCAAGACGCAAAGCATCCAAGAGCATAATGATATTATTTAAAAGACTAACTTATAAAAACTTTTTATCAACTGGTAACGTACCTATCGTTGTCAATCTTGATATGTCTCAAACTACATTAATTGTAGGAACAAACGGCTCAGGCAAATCTACTTTGCTTGACGCCTTATGTTTTGCCTTGTTTAATAGACCATTTAGAATTATTAAAAAAGAACAAATGGTCAATACTATTAACAATGGTGATTGTGTGGTTGAGGTAGACTTTGAGGTTGGTACTAAAAAGTTTAAAGTACGTAGAGGTATCAAACCAAATATATTTGAGATTTTTTGTGACGGCAAAAAGTTAAATCAAGACGCCAACAATATAGATTATCAAAAGTATCTTGAACAAAATATAATGAAGTTAAACTACCGGTCTTTTATTCAAGTAGTATTACTAGGCTCATCATCTTACGAACCGTTTATGAAGATGAAACCAAGATACAGACGAGAAGTTGTAGAAGAGATACTTGATATTAGAGTTTTTGGCCTTATGGACCTAATTTTACGTTCCCAACAGAGCGACCTTCAAAAAAAGTTGACGGAGGTGAGGCACCAATGTGAGTTAATAAAGACCAAGTACGAAACTGAAGCAAAGTATCTAAAGACGCTGGAGACCAAAGGTAACGACAACCAGGCGGTAGTGCAAAATAGACTAGAAGAAAATAACAAAAATAAGATAGAATATGAAACAAAACTACAAAAACTGAATGAAGAGATAGCCGTTAGTCAAAATGAACTACAAGGCAAAGAAGAAGTCGAAACTAAACTAAATCAGTTGAATAAACTAGAAACAAAAATAGAAACAAATATATCTACACACAAGAAAACTTTAGACTTCTTTAAAGATAATGATAACTGTCCTGTTTGTACACAACAGATTGACCAAGATTTTAAGGGAAAGAAATGCGAAGAAGAACACGGTACAATTTCCAAACTAGAAAGTGGTCTAGTCCAGCTCGTAGAAGAAATATCAAAACACGAACAAAAAGTATCAGCTTTCTCCAAGGTTTCAAACAAAATCTCCAATATGAATTTGGACTTGGCAAAAATAACATCATCATTAGAAAGTCTGAAATCTCATAGTGACCAAATACAATTAGATATTAATAATTTCAATAATAAAGACGTAGATATAGAATCAATTAAACTTGAACTGGAAAAGATGTCAGCAGACCTTGGTGTTGCAGACGCTAACCTTACAGATGTACAAGAAGAAAAAGGTTATGTAGATGTGTTAAGAGAAATACTAAACGACAAAGGTGCTAAAGCACAAATCATTCGTAAGTATGTTCCTATTATGAATAGTCTTATTAACAAATATCTACAAGCAATGGACTTTTATATTTCATTCAACCTAGATGAAGAGTTTAATGAAACAGTTAAATCAAGATTCAGAGATACCTTTAACTATAATAACTTTAGTGAGGGTGAGAAGATGAGAATAGACTTGGCATTATTATTTACTTGGCGTGACATTGCAAGAATGAAAAATAGTACAAATACAAATCTACTAATACTAGATGAGATATTTGATTCATCACTAGACGGCCAAGGTATGGATGATTTCTTTAAAATCATTAAACAATTTGAAAAAGAAAATATCTTTATTATATCTCACAAAGGTGATATACTATTTGATAAATTTACTAACATAATAAAGTTTGAAAAGATACAAAACTTTACGCAACTAGGGACAATATAATGGCAGATAAGGAAATAAAACAACTAGGACTAATACCAGCAAACGACATTAGAGTAAACACAGCAATTGCTCCGTTCAAAGATGAAATGTTAAAAGAACACGGCTTTGAAAGTAGAGCTGAGGTTTCTAAAGCAATGTTTATGTGTATGAAAAAATACGGTGGTGTAGGTCTTACCTGTAATCAAGCAGGTCTTCCTTTTAGAATGTTTGTAATGGGTAATCATTTATCACTAAACAATGGTGAAAAGTATGCTTGTTGGAATCCTAGAATTGTAGCAACCTCTGAACAGACATTATTAGGTCAAGAGGGTTGTTTAACATTTCCATACCTATTTTTAAAGATTGATAGACCACGTACTATCAATGTAGAATATGAAGATGATGATGGTAAATTAATTAAGAAAGAATTTACAGACCTGTTCTCCCGAATCTATCAACACGAATTTGACCACACAATGGGTATTACATTTGTTGAAAAGGTATCAAAACTCAAATTTGATATGGCCAGAAAGAAGGCTGAGAAAGCATATAAACGTGACCTCCGAATAGCAGAATTAGAAAAATCTAATAAGGCTTGACATTTCTAATAATTTAATATAGAATGAATATATTAATAATTGAGAAAGAGAACTATGGGTTATTCGTGGAAAAAAGGTATGTCTGTTGACGACCAATGGCAAAGTTGGCAAGATAATACAGACTTATCTAAAATACCAGATATTGATACAGATACATTAAAAGAGACAATCATAAAAGATTTGACCTTTGTATCTGCTATGACAGTACAAGAGTATACCCTTTATCAAAAATTTCAAGAAGTAAAATTTAGATACCCTACAACAGAAACAAACAGTTTCTTTGATGATAAACCTGCTATGTTAAGACCAGACCAGGCGACTGTTATACAAGAAGTTAAAAACAATTTTTGGTTGCCTGAAGACCCCGAAGAATATTTAGAATTACAACCTGAATTAATATGGACAGATGGTGCAGATGTTACCTCACATACAAATGCCAAAGGTTCTGAAATTTGGAATGCATTGAGAACATTTTTATCTACAATGAAAAACAATAGTAATATTGGTAGAAATCTTAACTTTCTAATTAGAGACAAAGTTACCAAGAAGTATCTTGGTGTCACTTGTATGAGTAGTGACTTTTTAGACCTTACACCTAGAGACAATTATATTGGTTGGGAAAGAGAAGCCAAGACACAAAGAATGATTAATCATACTTGTATCGGGTCTACAATTGTACCAATTCAACCTTTAGGGTACAACCTGGTAGGTGGCAAACTACTGGCACTTTTATGCCTATCAGATACAGTTGAAAAAACCTGGGAACACCAATATAAAGACAAATTAGTAGGTGTAACCACAACAAGCCTATATGGTAAGACTAAAGTAATACCATTATCACAATATGATAGACTAAAAAACTGGAAGAAAATGGGTTGGACTGCCGGTTCAGTTTCATATGAGCCTGAAAAAACAACCAATACTATGATACAACAATGGTTAATGAAGAACCACACATATAAATTCTTTGAGTGGTATGTTGCTAAAAAAGATAGTGGTCAACCTCATAAAAGAGACCATAGAAATAGAAGTAGAGCATTCACATATAGTAAACTAGGTATTGATAAGAAATTACAAAAGTCTGAACACGCTAGAGGTATCTACTTTGGTGAATTATATGAAAATACTAATGAATTTTTAAGAGAAGAGATTAAAGAAGATAAATTGATTAGAAAATTTGATAATTCAGTAGAAGCATTGACAGAATTATGGAAGACCAAGTATGCCAAGAAGAGATTAAACAGTTTAAAGAAACAAGATAGAGTTTCAAAAGAGACCCATTTCTATGATGATATAATCTATTTGAATTGGGAAGAGTGTAAAGCAAAATATCTTGCTGATGTAGGCAGATAAATTAACAACTTTCAAAAAAGGGAATATAAATAAAAATGAATTCATTTGACGAATATCAAAAATTAGCTAAGTCAACAGCAATTTACGACAAGAAACACGCTGTATTATATCCAGCTCTAGGCCTTGCCGGTGAAGCAGGCGAAGTAGCGAACAAAGTAAAGAAACTATTAAGAGACGGATATGAGAACAATAAGGATTATCGTGAAGCGTTATCCTCTGAAATTGGCGATTGCCTTTGGTATATCAGTATATTGGCTGATGATATTGGGTTTAAGCTTTCCGACATTGCTAACAATAATATCGTAAAACTAAAAGACAGACAGGCAAGAGGCGTAATTGGTGGCTCTGGTGACAACAGATGAAACACAGAGTCGTAATCGCAACAGGTGGATTTGACCCCTTACATTCAGGACATTTAGAATACTTAAAGTGTGCCAAAGCACTAGGTGAGGTATTGATTGTAGGTCTGAATTCAGATGAGTGGTTGACTAGAAAAAAAGGTAAATCTTTTTTACCATTCTACGAGAGAAGAGAAGTCTTATTTAATCTAAAATCGGTAGACAATGTTATTAATTTTGATGACTATGACGATACGGCTATTGACGCAATTCTAAAAGTAAAGAAGTTTTATCCACTAGCAGATATTATATTTGCAAATGGTGGAGATAGAAACAATGACAATATACCAGAGATTGAATACTTTAAAAGTGATGATTGGATTAAATTTGAATCTGCTGTAGGTGGTTCTACCAAATCTAACTCATCATCTAACATACTTGAAAATTGGGTCACCAGTACAACGGAGAGAGATTGGGGTCACTATAAAGTATTACATAATGATAGTGGCATTGTAAAAGTAAAAGAGTTAATTGTTGAACCTGGTAAGTCCTTATCAATGCAGAAACATCAAGAAAGAGCTGAACATTGGTTCATTTCAAGTGGTAAGGCTACTGTTTATACACTTGGTGACGGTGCAGATAAACGAGAAGACTTGCTTGGAACGTTTAAAATGTTTGATAATTTACATATTAACAGAGAACAATGGCATAGACTTGCAAATGAGACTAGCGAATCGTTGCGAATCGTTGAAATCCAATATGGTTCCAGCACAAGGGAAGACGATATTATACGAAAATAGAACAAAAGTAGAACACTATCAAGTCGGTAATCGTTACCTGGTAACAAAAAAAATAATTAATTTAACGCTTGACTTTCATAAAAAACTCCTGTAGGATATATACATAATGAAAAAGGACGACACTATGATAAATCTTGATGTAAAGGGCTACCTAGCCAAACTAATCGCTACAGAGAATATAATAATTCAACACAACAAAGTATCAACTGCCTCTTTTGATGTAAAAGATAGAGTGCTTACATTGCCTATCTTTAAAGAACAAAGTGGTGATGTATATGATATGTTAATTGCTCACGAATGTGCTCACGCTTTATATACACCATATAAAGAATGGGAAGGCATTACTGACCCCGAGTTAAGAGCATATGTAAATGTGTTAGAAGATACAAGAATAGACAAATTAATTCAAGCAAAATACCCTGGTATTGTTAAAAACTATATGAATGGTTTTGACATACTTGAAACTAAAAATTTCTTTGGTCTTATGGGTAAAGACATTAATAAAGAACTAATGATTATTGACAAAATTAATTTAAGAAGTAAATCTCTTAACAGGCTCCCTTTTGTTTTTGGTGATGTTGATAATAAATGGTTGGCTAAAGTTGATAAGATTGTTACCTTTGAAGATACAATTACTTTAGCCAAAGAATTACTTAAATTTCAAAAAGACCAAGTAGAGGAACTTAAAAAGTTACCTGACTTTGATAATTTAGAAATTGTTAAATCATACAATCTAGGAAAAGATGAGTTTGATTTTGATGATGAAGAAGACATTGAAGAGAATACGGACAGAGGTGATGAAGCTAATGATTTTAATAATTTTGGTGATGAGCAAGCTGATGATGAAAAACCAGCAGAGCAAGACGGCGAATCAAATAACGTAGAAGAAGACAAAAAGTCTGATGAGAATGGTAAAGAAGCTGCTACTCACTATGGTCCTGGTTCAGGTGGTGATAGTGAGTCTGATAAACTATTAAGAGCTGTGACTCAAGATTCATTTGATAATAAAAAAGAACAATTGTTAGATGATAAAGTTAAAGGTCTTATATATGGTAATATTCCAGAGCCATCATTTCAAGATGGTTTGACTTCTTATAAAGATTTCTTAAAAGCTTTTGATAAACTAAAAGTAGAATCTAAAAAATATGGTACAGATGTTGTTAAGTATGATACTTGGTTACAAGAAAAATACAAAAAGTTTCTTAAAGATAACAAGAAAACTGTTTCATATCTTGTAAAAGAATTTGAAATGAAGAAAGCTGCAACTGCTTATAAGAGAGCAAGTACAGATAAAACTGGTATTATTGACCCATTGAAATTACCTAATTACAAACATAGTGATGACATCTTTAAAAGATTGACAGTTATTCCTGATGGTAAAAACCACGGTATGATTATGTTGCTTGATTGGTCAGGTTCTATGAGTGATGTATTGAATCAAACTATACACCAATTAATTAACTTGGTAGAGTTTGTTAGAAGAGTTAATATACCTTTTGAAGTTTACTTCTTTACTAGTGAAAGAAAATATGCAAGTGAGCATTCGAATTATGACAAATCATTCAACCATAAAAATGGTGATTGGTATTTTGAAAACTTTAATTTAGTTAATTGTGCTAGTCACAAAATGACTAAAAGACAATTAGACGCCTCTATGATGTATATGTTTCATATGGGCGAATACTATTCATCTAATTATGGTAGATATAATCCTAGAATTCCTTATGACTATAAGCCTTCTTGTTATGGTTTACCTAGAGAATTTAATCTTGGTAATACACCTTTGAATGAAGCACTTATATATCTTAATAAGTTGGTACCAATGTTCAAAAAGAAATATGGTATTGAGATTATGACACTAATCACATTAACAGATGGTGGCGCTAACGGTATTAGAGGTAGAGTTAAAGGTTCAGAGGGTGATGAATACGGTAGTGATTGGCATAAAACAAAAGTTTATAATATTGGTAAAAAAAGATTGCAACAATCACCTCATTCTGATGGTGAAAATCTAACAGCAATGTTATTAAATCATATTAAATCTGAGCACAATGTAAATGTTATTGGTTTCTTTCTTCTAAAAAGAATTAGAAAGTGGGACCTAGAGAGAATGTGTGCTGGTAAAACATATCTTGATAGAGAAAAAGAATACAATCAGATGAGAAAGCAGATGACAAAAGAAAAAGCAGTTGCTGTTGACAAACCTGGTTATAACAAATACTTTATCTTAAATGGTAAAACTATGGATGTTAAAAACTTTTCAATGGCTGACGCTACTGTTAAGAAAGGTACTTCAAGTGAATTAAAAAGAATCTTTGCTGGTTCTATGAAAGACCGAATCACTTCAAGAGTAGTTTTAAACAAATTCATTCAGGAGGTTGCATAGATGGTTCCACAACCATTGCCTGGTAACAAAAAAATAAAGGGTTGCCAAATGCTAATTTCTATGATAGGATATACGTATAATAAATAATGAAAACTGTGAAAGGACATTACACTATGTTAAATACGAAACAACAAGAGTTTGTAGACCACGCCGTTAAAAAGTTTGGCACAAACGAATTAACTGTTATGCAACTTAAAGAAGCCAACAAAAAGTTTGGTTGTAAGTATGCACCACAATGGTTAATCAAGAACTCTGACTACAAAGTTGGTAAGTCAATGTTCAAACTACCTACTGAAAACGATACAACTGCTGTAAGCAAAGTCGGTGAGACCGAGAATGTTTTACCAGTTGAGAAGACTAATACTGAAGCCGCTTATGTTGTTTCATCATTAGTTGGTAACATTGTTCCTAAAAAGGATCCTGTGTTCGTTTCATTTGGTAATTATCCAGATTTAAAATCAATTGTAAAATCTAATATGTTTTATCCTGTATTCATTACAGGTCTATCTGGTAACGGTAAGACTATGGGTGTGACCCAAGCTTGTGCCGAATCAAAGAAAGAACTTATTAGAGTTAACATTACTATTGAAACAGATGAAGATGACCTTTTAGGTGGTTACAGACTTAAAGATGGTCAAACTGTTTGGCAAAATGGTCCTGTTATCGAGGCGATGGAGAGAGGTGCATTATTACTTCTTGATGAGATTGACCTTGCTTCTAACAAGATTATGTGTTTACAACCGATACTTGAAGGTTCAGGTGTTTATGTTAAGAAGATTAACAAGTTTGTAAAACCTGCTAATGGTTTCAATGTTGTTGCTACTGCCAATACAAAAGGTCAAGGTAGTGATGACGGTAAATTTATAGGTACTAACGTACTTAACGAGGCGTTCTTGGAAAGATTTCCAATTACCTTTGAGCAAAAGTATCCTACTGCTAAGATTGAAGAAAAAATCCTAGTTGGTACTCTTGCCAAGTCTGGTAAAAAAGACGCTGACTTTTGTAAGAAGTTGGTAACTTGGGCTGATGTAATCAGAAAAACCTACTTTGATGGTGGTGTTGATGAGATTATTTCAACGAGAAGATTAGTCCACATTATTCAAGCCTATACAATCTTTAATAGCAAAGTAAAAGCGATTGAAGTTTGTACGAATAGATTTGATGATGATACAAAGAATTCGTTTATGGAGTTATACACCAAGGTTGACGCTGGCGCTTCTGCTGAGCAGATTGCCGAACAGAATCGACAGAGTGAAATAGCTGCTCAAACGGATGAGGACGATAATTCCTCGGATGACGCTGACGTTATCTAAATTTATATAGTGTAAGTCCTAGTGGTGAGGTGTAGTGGCCTCACCACGTTTTACACGGAAAGAATTATGTTTGATATAGAACACGGAATATTATTTTTGTTTATAAGCATACCATTTACTATTGGTGTCTTATATTTAATACTTAATTGTATTGATTCAAACAATGAAAATGATGATGAGGAGAGGAGGTAATAATATGAGTATAACAGTAGAAGTTAGAGGCGGAAATCTTGAAAAAGCTATGAGAGTGCTAAAGAAAAAAGTACAAAAAGAAGGCATTGTCAAGGAGTTAAGAGCCAAACAATACTATCAAAAGCCTTCCGAAATCAAAAGAGAGAAGAAAAAAGAGGGTATCAAGAACTTCAAAAAAAAGATGAAGAAACTTGAACAACAAAGATAGATTTCCCGCCTGTGCTTAAATGATGATAAATATGGTGAGTAGGCAATTCATAAGACCTACGGCGTGGAGAGGCGGCCAGAGCCTGTTGAAATAAACGAACTGGTTAGAGTTTGGTGATTCTCTATAAAAATCACCACCTAATTCGGGTTCATTGGTCTTGAAGGCTATGCTCGCCACGGTTTTGACCGAAGGAGTTAGTATAATGAGGGTGAGACCTACCTCAACCCAAATGTATTCAGCAGAGCGAGAGTGAACCTGAATAGTGGATTGTTTCAGCATTTGCGCTTAGTTTCGCACCACTTTAAACAAACAAACTAAAGCTGCGAGTTAATGTTTTGGTAGTTTTAAACTCAAAAAAGAAAAACTACCATTATAAATAAAAGTAGAAGTTGGCCAATAGGTTACATTTGGTTCCTGTGTTGACTTCAAGAAAAGGAAAATAAAATGTTAGATATAACAAAACTAACTAGGGTCAAGATAGTTTCCCCTGGTTCTAAATTTAAAGAAACTAAAGTAATTTCAATAGATAAAATATATGTTCCTAAAGACTCAACAGGTCAAACTCTTAACAGAGCAAGGAAGAAATATTTAAATCAAGACCACATTAATAAGTTATCAGTATCATTACAAAATGGTATAGACTATTCTAAACCGTGTCCGATTGTAATTAAGAATCTACAATGGAGAAACGGAGAAAATTTTGAATATGAACTTATTTGTGGTGCTCATAGATATTCAGCTATGACAGCTGCAAATATTAAAGAATGGATATTTGATGTATATGAGATAGGTGTAAATGATGTTGCTAAAGACTTAGCAGTATCTTCATTACAAATTAGAGAGAATGACCATCAACCTGAACTAGCAAGTACGGCTGATGATTTATCTAATATTGTTTCTTATTTAATTAGTAAAAAATTAATTAAGAATACCGAGATTGATATTACAGATTACCTAGAAGCAAATGCTAAAAATCTTCATCACACAACCTTTAAAAAGGTTGTATTGGCTACAGTTAGAAAGAATGGTGCTTATCAAGACATAAGAACATTCCCAGCAGCTGATTTACCAGGTCATATTCAAAAGAATTCTGATTATGAAATTGGTGGTGTGTATGATGATAAGAGAAAAAAATTTGGTTGGAGTGTATTAGAAGGATATGAATTTGAATATTTTACTAACGCTTTAAGAAGATTTGATGAAACTGATAAAGGTTCATATTTTCTTATGCATACAAAAGCTCCTACTGAAAAAAGAAATCTTAAAACAAGAAGAATATCTATGACCAAATCTCTTGAGCAACTTCAAAGAGGTATAGAAAAGGCATATGAATATAAACAGAAACACGGTGAATGGCCGTGGTCAGTTGAGGCTTTTCTAGGACAAGATATTAAAAATAAAGAAAATAATTTCTTGAAAAAGATATAAAAATTTTATATGGGGGTTGTAATTTTAAAAACAATCCCCATATAAATAACTATGATACGCTCATAAGAGGTATCAAACATTAACTTGCTTAACAAAGGAGATTAAAATGACTAATCACAAAGCAATTCATTCAATTTTTACTGGACTAAAACCGTTTACCGTGGGGTTTGACGATATGTTTGAACATTTAGATACTGTTCACAATCACATTCCACATATGACGGCTAATAACTATCCACCATACAATATCGTAAAGACAGGTTCTTTAACCTACGACATTGAAGTGGCATTGGCTGGTTATGGTAAGAAAGATGTATCAGTAAACTATGAGGATAATATCCTTAAAATCGAATCAGTAAAAAGTAAAGACGAAAAAGAAGTTGAAGACAATGATGGTGTATTACACAAAGGCATTGCTAAAAGAAACTTTATGAAACACTTTACAATCGCTGATGATGTTGAAGTTAAAGGTGCTGAATTAAAAGACGGACTTTTGAAAGTATCTTTAGAGAAGATTGTTCCAGACCATAAGAAGGCTAGAACTATCACTATCAAATAATAATAAAACTAGAGGCGTTCCACTATTGACAATGGGACGCCTTTAGTATATGATGTATAAATAATGATGATAAGGAATTTTATATAATGTGGTCAAATGATGAACAATCTGTTATTACAGAAATCAATAAACTACCTATATTTGCAAATGATAATTTAAATCTGGTCAGTACAAACTATGCTAGGTTTGACGCTGAAAATGATAATTACATTTGTGAAATCAAAAAAAGAAATTTTGAAAGTTACCATAAGTATGCAGTAGAGGGTTTGATTCTTGAAAAAAAGAAGTACGAATCACTTTTAGCAAAAGCAACGCCTGGTAAACAAGCACTATACGTTAATCTATTTACAGATAACAAAATGGTGATATGGAATTTAACACAACTTACAAACGAAGGCCACGATTTCTCTTGGTTTAACAAGAAAATGAATAGAGCCACATTTAGAAGTGTTAATAATAAGACCGATAAAGAAGTTTCTTTATTGAAGATTGAAACCAGCATTGACAATAATGCTAAAGTTTGATATATTATAAAAATGCGGATGTCGTATAAAAGTATTATGAGACGTTACCAACGTTTAGAAGTAGGGGCAGTACCTACCATCCGCTCCATTAATACTATGAGGAGAACTACATAATGAACCTAACAAGTGATACGGTTGCCATACTAAAAAACTTTTCTGACATCAATCAGAATATTTTGGTAAAACCAGGCAACAAAATTCAAACTATCTCTACGTTGAAAAACATTTTAGCAGAAGCTGAAATTACAGAGAAGTTTGACCAAGAGTTTGCTATCTATGATTTACCTGAATTTTTAAGAGCTGTTGACTTATTTGATAAGTCAGACCTTAATTTCAATGGTGGTCAGAATTTAGTAATCAAAGACAACAATTCAAAACAATCAATTAAATATTTCTTTGCAGATAAATCGGTTGTGGTTGCACCAACAAAATCAATTAATATGCCTGATAAGTTTATTACATTTACATTGTCTAAAGACAATCTTGCTAAACTTATGAGAGGTGTTAATACATTAAATCTACCAGACATTGCAGTAAAAGGTGATGGTAAGACTTTAAGTATTGTTGCAATTGATAAGAAAACACCATCAAACGATTATTCAATTTCATTAGGAGATACAGACAAAACATTTACTGCCTATTTCAAGACAGAAAATATGAAGATGATTCCTGATGATTATGATGTTGCAATTTCACAACAGAAAATAAGCCATTTCATATCAAAAGGCAAACCTATTCAATACTGGATTGCTATTGAACCTGACTCTGAATTTTAGAGGTAGGTATATATGAATGAATTTTTGTGGGTTGAAAAATACCGTCCTAAAAAAATACAAGATTGTATTTTACCTGAAGATACTAAAAAAACATTTTCAGAGTTTTTAAAACAAAAAGAAATACCTAATCTGTTATTATCTGGTACTGCCGGTACTGGTAAGACTACTGTTGCTCGTGCATTGTGTGAGGAACTTGGTGCAGATTATATTATTATAAACGGTTCAGATGAAGGCCGACAGATTGATACGCTAAGACATAAGATTAAAAACTTTGCCTCTACTGTATCATTAACTGAACATTCTAATCATAAAGTGGTGATTATTGATGAGGCAGACTATATGAATGCCGAATCAGTACAACCTGCTTTAAGAAACTTCATTGAGACTTTTCATAATAATTGTAGATTCATATTTACTTGTAATTACAAAAGTAAAATTTTACCAGCATTACATAGTCGTTGTACCGTAATTGACTTTGCCATTAGGAATGGTCAAAAGGTTAAGACAGCACAGGCGTTGATGAAACGACTAGGTAAAATACTTAAAGATGAACAAGTTGAATATGATGAAAAGGTATTAGCTGAACTTATACAAAAACATTATCCTGATTTCAGACGGACTATCAATGAACTTCAAAGATATTCTGTACGAGGTAAGATTGATAGTGGTATTCTGTTTAGTTTATCAGAGGCAAATACTAAAGAGTTGGTGACCATTCTTAAAGAGAAAAGGTTTAATGATATGCGAAAGTGGGTCATTAACAATCTTGATAAAGAACCATCATCTTTGTTTTCAACAATTTACAATCTGTTGTACTCTACGTTAGAAGGCAATTCTGTACCTCAAGCTGTATTAATTATTGCAGGATATCAATATAAATCTGCTTTTGTTGCTGACCAAGAGATAAATATGGTCGCTTGTTTAACAGAAATTATGGCAAATTGTAAATTCAAATGATAAGAAGTTTAAGAAAATTAATTGTAAAAGTCAGAATGACCTATGCAGACATACGAGGTCACCACGGTAAAAAGTGGAACTATGAACCTGGCGATTACTATATGGGTAGAGCGAATGTACGAACTAAAAGATTATCTAAAAGCGATAAATGAGACCAAAACACCATTACTAGACACAGACGATATAACTTGGGAAAAGAAATTTTCCCCTTTTGTTATTAATAGATGTTTGTCTATGTTCTATGATACAATAATGCACAGCAACGAAATGAATGGCTTGCATTTCTTACCAAAACGTATGCAATTTCACTATTTGATAAATAGTATTAGGAAGAAAAAGCGATTTGGTGGGAAGTGGTTATCACAGTCCAAACTAAAGAATTTAGACGTTGTAAAAGAGTATTATGGATACAGTAATCAAAAGGCAAAAGAAGCTCTTAACCTACTTTCAGACGACCAAATTGAAGCATTAACAATGAGCCTCAATAAGGGTGGGAGAAAAAAAAGATGAGTGAAGATACTATTAATTGGTCGCAGGAGCAAATGCTTGAAGTAACCATAAAACAACCTGACGATTTTCTAAAGGTCAGAGAAACATTAACAAGAATCGGTGTAGCAAGTAGAAAAGATAAGACGTTATTTCAGTCTTGTCATATCTTACATAAACAAGGCAAATACTTTATAACACATTTTAAAGAACTGTTTGCTTTAGATGGTAAATCATCTACATTAGTTAACAACGATATTCAAAGAAGAAACACAATTGCATTATTATTACAAGACTGGAATTTGATTGATATTGTTGATAAATCAAGAGTAGAAGACAAGGCGCCATTATCTCAAATCAAGGTTTTACCGTTTAAAGAAAAGAGTGATTGGACATTAAACGCTAAATATAATATAGGTAAGAAACCAACAGATACGGATAAAGATGGCAACAATGCAGGTCAGCAAGTTTAAAGACTATCTAACAGAAGCAAAAGAACCAAAAGACTTTTTAAGGTTACTGATTATTACAGATGAACCTGAAGAGGCTAAGACTTTTCATACTGCTGATAGATTAAAAGAAGAATGTGATAAGTTAAATTATCCTTATTATCTTTTCAAACTAACTGGTGGTTATACTACGTTAGAAGATGGTATCCGTAAATTTCATAACAAAGACGATAAAAAAGGTTTTGAAGTTGGTGCTATGACAGTTGCTGTAGTACGTGGTTCTATTACAAGAAAAGATAGTTGGTTAGATTTAGTTTCTATATTAGAAAGAGCTAATGCAACACTTGTAAATCCTAGAACTACAATCAATATATGTGCTGACAAGTATAGAACAGCATTAAGACTTGCAGACTATGGTTTAACACAACCTCAAACAAAATTAATTAGTGACCCCGAAAAATCAAATGAACAAGTTGAAGAATCGGGTATCAAGTTTCCTCTTATAATGAAAACATTAAGAGGTAGTAAAGGTGTTGGTGTATTATTTGTTGATAGTCCAAAAGGTTTAGATTCAATAGTACAGTTAATTCATAAACAAGATGAAGACGCTGATTTATTAATACAAGAATATATTAAAACTGAATATGATGTTAGAGTACATATTTTGGGTGGTAAGTTTTTAGCTGCTATGAAAAGACCAGTTATTGAAGGAGATTTCAGGTCAAATGTATCACAAGGTTCAGAACCAGAAAATATTAAATTAACAGAATTAGAAATAGAAGAATCATTAAAGG
>Ga0213869_10000596_pt1 | contig 28700 bp, 45 predicted proteins | sample PICome_10_FD_160083 | JGI IMG/M metagenome (GOLD analysis project Ga0213869, IMG submission 160083) | Coastal seawater microbial communities near Pivers Island, North Carolina, United States - PICO132 | ecosystem: Environmental > Aquatic > Marine > Coastal | place: USA: North Carolina...
TCAATTTGAAGCACAAAAGCAAAAAGCTTTAGCAACACTAACAATTTATTTAACTAATCCTGTAGGAATTGGTGAACACCCTCAACATATAGAGGAAATGGAAACAATAGCCAGATCATTAGCTGAGGCAGAAGATGTACTATCAACATTAGAAAGAACATTTGAAACTGAACCTGTAGCAGATAATGAATAAAGTTATATTAATAGGAAAGGCCGCTGCTGGTAAAGATCATATGAGAAAAGTCTTAGAAGGCAGAGGTTTTACATACGGTACTTCTTATACTACAAGACCACCTAGAGAAGGCGAAATTGATGGTAGAGATTATTATTTTATATCAGAAGAAGATTTTAAACATTATGCTGAAAATAATTTTTGGTATGAATATGTTAAATTCAACGGTTGGTACTATGGCTCAAGCATAGAACAATTTAAAAATACATGTAACCTATTTGTTATGACACCTCATGGTGTTAATGCAATTAATCCTATTGATAGAAAAAAATGTACTATCATTTATTTAGATATTCCTTTAGAAATTAGAAAACAAAGACTTTTAGAAAGAGGAGATCTTAATGATAAAATAGAAAGAAGAATCGCTGCTGACGAAAGGGATTTTGAAGGCTTTACTGATTTTGATATTATTGTAAACAATCCTAACTTTTAATCATATAAAAATAAACAAATGGCTAAATTCATTATTATAGAAGGTACCGATAATGTAGGTAAAGATACGCAACAAGATTTAATTATTAAAAATATGAGTGAGCATGTTTTTCACAAATTACATTATTCGGCATTACCGTTTAAAGATGATATAGAAAAACATACTACATATTCTAAAGATCTTTATGAAAGTATGTTTTTATTAATGATGAAATCTAAATTAGGATATAAAAAAGGTGATACTGATATTAATCTTATCTTTAATAGATCTCATTTAGGTGAAACTGTCTATTCTCCCCTTTATAGAGGTTATTCAGGTGATTATGTTTTTGATATTGAAAAGAAATATACAAAAGCATTAAGAGAAGATTTATATTTAATTACATTAACCAATGATCCACATACAATATTAAAAAGAGATGATGGTAAATCTTTTTATGGTAATGAAGAAGAAGTAAAGGCCGAGGTTGATGGTTTTAGGAGAGCTCATAGATTAAGTACCATTAAAAATAAATTGCATGTTAATGTTGGTACAATGAGTGCAATAGAAGTTTCTAATATTATTATAGATTTCTTAAAGCAAGAGAATACCATAACAGGTGAATCCAAACAATTAAATATGTTTCTTAATGAGTAATGCAGAAGATATACTTTATAAAGCTCATGAAGAAGGCATTAGAGATGATGTATTTAAAGAGTCAAGAAAGTTAAAAGAAGATAATCCTGAAAAATATAAGTATAAAGAATATGCTGATGTATTAGAAGAAGCATATAAAAGAGTAGTGGAACGAAAGAATAAAAATAATGAGAACATATAGAGGAGATACATTTGCAGATGTTTATGAAAAAGCATTAAGAGATACTTTAGAGAATCCTGATTATACTTCTAAACCAAGAGGTATGGAAATTAAAGAAATATGTAATGCAGCATTAGTTATAGATGATCCTTACTTTCCACTTTATGAAAATGAAGAAAGAAGTAGTCAATTTAAATATATTGCTGGTGAAACTGTTTGGTATTTTACAGGTAGAAAAGATATTAAATTTATTGATAAGTTCTCAAAGTTTTGGAAACAATTAGATAATGGTGATGGTACTGTTAATTCTGCGTATGGTAATCTTATATTTAAAGAACCTCTTTCTGATGGTAGAAATCAATGGCAGTGGGCATTAGATTCATTAATAGAAGATAAAGATTCTAGGCAAGCTATTTTACATTTTAACAAACCGTCTCACCAATGGCAAGGTAATAAAGATTTTGTATGTACTCTTAATGGTATATTTCAAATCAGAGATAATAGATTAAACTTTACTGTTGATATGAGATCAAATGATCTTATTCTAGGTACTGCAACTGATATTGCATTCTTTTGTTTATTACAGCAACAAATGCTAAAACATTTAGAAAGATATTACCCTGAACTTAAAATGGGTACATATACTCATATTGTCCATTCACTTCATATTTATGAAAGACATTTTGATTTAGTTAAGAGGATGCTAAATAAACCATTTAGTGAAATGTCATATCCGCCTTTACAAAGAAATCTTATTACAACTAAAGGTCATCCTACTGATACTATGAATGAGTTAGAATCAGATATAGTACAGGGCTGGGACGGTGAATGGCTTAATGATCCGTTATTTGAATGGTTAGCATTTCATAGTAACGGTGGAGATATATAATAAAATAAATCAAAGTGTTGAAATATCTAAAACTTTTTGAACAATTCTTAAATGAAAAGAAACCTAAAGGAGCACCAGACTTCCATCATTCTGATGCACCTGATGCTGAAGGTAGATTTAAAGATCTTTCTATAAAAGATTTAGCCGCATGGTTAATTAAAACTAGAAAGAAAGATGTTAAAAAAATTAGTGGTTCTTTAACTCAGCAAATAGTTTTTAACAGAAAGAGTGATCCTAAGTATGCTGAAAAGATGGAGAAAACCAGAAAAGAAGTATATAAACAATTAGGTAGAGAAGATTTATTAAAAGAATATGTTGTAGAGGTAAAGAAACCTATCGATATTACTGTTGGTGGTAAAGAATATAAGCTTACTAAAAAAGGAAGTAAGATTACTCTAACTAATACTAAGTTATCCGCTGATAAGTTTATATTTAGAAATGAAAAAGAATTTAAAGAATGGGCTGATGATCAGGTAGAACCTATTGGTGGAACTCAATCATCTCATTTTGGTATCAGTGAATCAAAGGATAGTGAAAATGGTCTAGGTAAAGTTTATTTAGCATTAAGAGAAGATAGTGGACAAAGATGGTGGACTTATAAAGGTTTTGCTGGGGATAAGTTTTTTACACAAGTTCATGAAAACAATATGAATGACATTGATATTAATCCAGACTATCCAGTTTTAACCTATCATTCAGATACAGTTAATAAACTAATAAAGGCTGGTAAGATTAAAAAAGAAAATGTTTATAATCACCCAGACCACATATCAAAATCTGGATCTAAGGAAGAATTCCATAAACTGGTTGGAGAAGATGAAAATATACCTAAGACAGTATATTCTAAGAATGATGCATTAGAGCAATTAGAATTTCCTATTATTGCAAAACCTGCAGAAGGTCATAGTGGTAAGGGTATTCAAATTATTAATAAACCAGATTTAATGGAAGATGTAGATGAAAAGATCTTTGATACATTTTCAGAATACATTGATAAAGAAGAAGAACATAGATTTATAAACTTTAAAGGTAAGCCTATCTTTTGGATGGAACGAACTCCATTAAATGAAAAAGCTAAAACTGGTAAAGGTAGTGCTAAAAGTGAAATGGAATTTGGTTATGCAAAAAGGAGCTTAAGTGATTTACCTGAAGATTATAGAAAAGTCTTAGAAAGATTTTGTAAGATCTATGAAGATTTACCTTACATGTGTTTTGATGTAATGAAAGGTAAAAATGGAAAAGTATATATTATTGAATCAAATGCACAACCTGGAGTACCTTTTGATTCAACCGTTGAGGCTTATAAGCATATCTATGAAGATTTTTATAAGAAGCCTCTTAATAAAGAAAGTTTAACTAAACTAGAAGAATACGCAAAAACTATGATTGAAAAGACACTAAAGAAAGATGGTGGCAAAAGATTTTCAATTAAATAGTAAAAAAGTTACCAAAAACTTTTCAGATCCCAACTAATTTGTTTATATTTATACTGTATATTATGAAACAATATACTGTAAATCAATTATATGACTAAAAAAATACCTAAAGACTTTTATATTACTTCTGATACCTGGTTCGGTAGGCCACAAATTCTCGAGATTGCAAATAGAAAATTTAGCAATATCGAAGAAATGAATGATGTACTTATTAAGAATTGGAATAATAAAGTAAAAAAGAGGGATGTAGTATTTCATTTAGGAAATTTTGCATGGGATCCAGAAATTGCTCGAAAGGCACTTAAGAAATTAAACGGTAGAATTTATTTCTTAAAAGGAAATTGTGATAAAGCATTAGAAGAAGTTATTAATGAATTTCCTAATGCTGAATTTTTTAGTGATGCTATTATGGAGTTAACAGATTTTGATTCTGTTATTTGCCATTACCCATTGGAAGTTTGGAATGGTAAAGATTCTGGTACTATTCATATGCATGGTCATACAGTATTTTCTCATAAAACAAATCTAAAAGTTGAAAACAGATTTAATGTCTGTTCCGATTTTTGGAATTACGCACCTATAAATTACTTAACTTTAAAAGACTTCATAAATGGCTAAAAGAACAAAGAAAACATACAAAGAACTTGCAATAGAATTTAAAAAGACAAGAAGTGAAAAAGTATATAATGAATTATATGCTAAGATGAGACCAGGATTATGGTCATACACAAATAATATTGTAAAAGATCCACATGTTGCTGATGATATTGTTTCAACAACTTTAACAACTGTGTATTTAAAAATTGATCAATACAATGAAGACTATCAAATTACAACATGGGCATATCGTATAGCTTATAATGAATGCATAGGTTGGATAAGATACAGAAATAGAAAAGTAAGTATGAATGCATTTACTGATAAAGGAATTGATCCTCCAACATTTATGTTACCAGATATTGACACAGATAATTCAATGCCACCAACAGAGGCAGACTACTGGGAAGCTGAGCATCTTTTAACTGAAAAAGTAAGATTAACTACAGAGGCAATTAAAGCTTTGCCTCCAATGTATAAGAGATTTATGGAAGAAAGATTCTTAAATAAGAAATCATATAATGATATTTTAGATATTATGAAAAGCTGCGAAAAAGGTATTAATTTACAAACTGTGAAAAACCGCATATTTCGTGGTAGGAAAATAGTCAGAAAACAACTAGAAAGTATGAAAGTCTTCTCCGAGGCATAAATACATATAAAACAGATAAAACTATGTACATAACAGATTTATATAATGAAATCAACATTTGGTATAAGATTAGATCTATTGCCAAAAAAGCAGAACCTAAATTAAAAGAGAGTGGATTTAGGGTTGACTGGGTAGGTAGAATTTACACCGTTATTAATCTGCCAGAGGAAGTAGTCTCTGCACCTATTTCACAAGAAGGGTATGTGTTAATGCAATTAAGAAAGCATGATGCATTATTTTTAGAATTAGGAATAGCAGATTATGTTTCCCCAGAATTTAATCCCATAGATGATACTAATTCGTTCTTATTAGTATTATCTCCTGATAGGGAATATCTTAAACTGTGGCCTATGATAAAATCTTTATTTAAAACATTAGGTGGTTTGTTAATTTTAAGAATAATATACTTAATATTTAAATCCCACGGTGAAAAAATAATTGAATTATGGAATCAGACAATAACAACCATATTTTAAATAATGTTAATGACATTGAAAAAAAAGTTAAAGAATTAGAAAAAGAAAAAGAAGACATTCAACAAAGTTGTAGTCATAAAGATGGTAATTATATAAACTTTGATGATAAAAAAAATATAAAGAAATTTTGCTCTACTTGTAAAAGAGAAATTGGATTTGCTAGTATACAAGAACAGGAAGATTTTTTAAAACCGAAAGGTTAAAAAAATACATAGGAAAAAGTTTTCTATGTTAGAGGAATAATTCCTCGATTATTAATTAAACAAAAAAAAATTTTAAAAATGAAAAAATTAATTTTAAGTTTGATGTTAGTAGTTGGAATAGTAATTTCAACAAACGCGCAAAATGCAAAAGGAGATTGGTACGTAGGTACAGGTGACATCGCAGATGTTTCATGGACTGAGTGGGCAGTTTCACCAACTTTAGGTTACGGTGTATCCGATAAGTTAATGGTTGGTTTATCTTTAGCACAAGCTGATTCGTCTGAAGACTTATCAATGGATATACATGCTAGATACTTTTTAAATGCAGCTGGACAAGACTTTTTCTTGTATGCTGCAATGGGCGACATGGAAACTGATAACCTTTCATTAGGTCTAGGTAAAATGTTTACTATACACAAAAGTGTTTTTGTAGAGCCAAAGGTTGTTTATCACACGGGTGAAAAGACAACAAACATGATGTTAGGATTCGGATTGAAATTTTAATAGCATAAAACAAAAGTATAAGGAAACTGGGTATAAAACTCAGTTTCCTTTAATTTAAAAAAAACAAAAATTATGAAAGATATATTTTCAAAAATCGGTGACTTCTTAGGAGGTCTTACAACTATTTTGTTATCATTTGTGTCATTAAGTATTTTAGCTGAAGTTATTTTCGGTTTAGGTATTTTTGGAACATCTGTAGTAACAAATGTTATGGAGATTGTAAAAGTATTAGGAGACGGTGGTTTCATCGGCTTAGTTGCTTTACTAATCCTATGGTCAGTATTTGATAAAAAATAATACTTAACTAATTAAGATTAAAACCAGTAGCAGAAATGTTACTGGTTTTTTTGTCTTAAACTTTCTTAAATTATTACATATAAAAATAAACAGATTATTTATGAGTAATACAGAACATGGAACTGGTCACCCACATACTAATAATATTAGAAAACAATTTAACAATAAAATAGAGAAGTTAGCAATTTTAGGTAAAAGTAAAAAGGTTGCCTGGGATGGTAGACGAAGAAACAGATCTATATAATGGCAACAGCAGAATCTTTAGCAACAACAGAAACTATAAATGGTAAAAGATACTATAATATAGGAGAAGGTAAAAAATACCCATCAGTAACAACTATACTTGGGGCAATGACTGATAAATCAGGAATTGATAAATGGAGAAAAAGAATAGGAGAAGAAAAAGCTGATGCCATATCTAAGTTTTCTGCGAATCGTGGAACTGTAATGCATCAATTTTGTGAATACTTTTTAGGATCTGAAAAGAAAACCATTAGAGAAAGATTAATAGATGCACAAACTTTAATAGGACCATTTGTAGAAGAGAATGGTTTTACAGAAGAAGAAACTAATATAGGAAGAAAACTTTTCTTTAATTTTTATAACGGTAAATGTTTTGATCGTATTGCTAATGTAGTGTCTATAGAAGATACTCTATTCTCACCTCTAATGGGAGGGTATGCTGGTAGGGTAGATATTATATATGAAAATGAAAAAGGGCATCTAGTGATCTTAGATTTTAAATCATCTAAAAAACCTAAAAGAGAGGATTGGATAGAAAATTATAAAATGCAAATTGCTGCATATTCTTTAGCTTATTGGGAAATGAATAAAAGAAAACCTAAAGGCGGTGAAATATGGATAAGTAATGAAGCTGATGGTTTTCCACAAGTATTTGAAATGACATTTGATGATATAACTAAATACGGTAAAAAGTTTTTAAACCTAGTAAAAGAATTTCATAATAAGTTTCCACTTGATTTGAATATATAAAAAAAATCAAATTCAATGTTTATTAAAAAATACAATGAATTCCTTTTAGAAGTTAGAGATAAAAAATACAAAGCAGCAGGAGACAAAGCTGAAAAGGATCATAAAGATGGGAACCATTCTGGGGTTGACAAGGAATTAGAAAAAGAAATAAATGATGAACTTGAACAGGTTGCCGAAGACTGCCCCAGGTGTGGAGAGCATATCGAGTCTTGTGAATGTGCCGAGGAAGACCCCTGGTCAACTCAAAACTACCACAGAGCTCCAAAGGGAATTGAACAAAAGGCAAAACCAAAACAACAATTTAACAAATAAAACAATGAACAAATTTAACAAATTTTTTACAGATCATGGAATTAAAATAATTATAATTATAATGCTATTAACTTATTTTAAATCTTGTGGAATTGATTCTGAAGTAGAAAGAATCAAAAAAGAACAAAGAATATTAACTAATGAAATTGATACTTTATCATCTCAGATAGTTGATGAGGAAGAAATGATATATCTTATCAAAAACATTCCTGCTTGGAAAACTCTAAGAATTGAAGAAATTTCTGATAAAGAAAGAATTTCTATTAATGCATTAGAAGAAAAAGATAACTAAATGTGGCTAATATACCTATAATACCCGGAGTACCTACTCCATCTAGCGGAGATCCTAAATGTGCATTAACATTTTGTGGGAGGATAATCGCTCAGGTTGATTGTATTCAAATTATAATGCAAGGAACTAATGCTTGTATTGATATACAATTTTTTGGTAAAGATGGTAAACCTTTAGATTTAACAAAGTTTACTGAAATTCAAATCATGTTATATAATGAATTGGATTGCACTATTGCTAATTTTTGGTGGCCAGACATCCCAACGGGTTGTAAAGGTTTATTAATGAACATTTTACAATATACAGATGCAAAAGGAGTAATTCATAATAAAGGTTTAATAAGAATATGTTTAGATCCTGCATGTACTAAGATTGGTCCTGGTGGAATATTTGCAGAAATTTTATTACATGAATTAACAACCACAGGTACACCTGAAACTTTAGGTATATCTTGTTTACAAGTAGGTAAAATTATACCATCTAGGATATATGAAAATGGGTGTGATGATGGCTGTAGTTAAAAAATATTAAAATATGGAAAAAAATAGATTAGTACACTTAGGTATCATTGGAATATTTTTAAGCTTATACTTTTTAGTAGCAACAATATCAATGATTAATTCAGTAGCATTTTTTGACTTAGCTCATGAAGGTTATATGAATTGGGCATTAGCTATAGGATTTGAACTAGGTGCAGCTGCATCATTAGCAGCAATTATTATTTTAGATAAAACAAATAGAACAATGGTTTGGGGATTATTCATTCTCTTAACATCTTTTCAAATGATGGCTAACTCATTTCATGCATTTATAAATTTAGAAAATTATATGGGATGGATAGAATTGTTTGGATTAGAAGAAGCCGAGCCAATTTACCAAAAAAGAGTTCTTTCTATTGTAAGTGGTGCTATACTCCCATTAGTAGCATTAGGATTTATTAAATCATTAGTTGATTATATTAGACCAGAGGAACCTGAGAGTATACCACTAGATCCAGCTGCATACGTTTCTGATAATACAGATCTGAAAGAAGATATACCTGAAGAAGCAAAGAAATGGAAAGGTGCATTTGATATTGAAACACCTATTGCTGGATCTGCTGAACCTAGAATTCATCCGGAAGATCCTTATGATATTAATAATGATGACTTTAAAGAAATAATCCCAGAGGCTAGCGAAGAGGTCATGGAAGAAGATTTATATTCTCGCGATGCCGAAAAGGCAAAACTTCCAGCAGAAATTGGAGAAGTACACATAGCGCCTGAGACGGTTAAAACCGAGAATGCGGTTGCTGATGATGTAGAAAAGCCAATTGCTACTGAGCATATTACACCAGTTGGAGATCCTATTGTGATACCAACACCCGAAACTACAAGTAGTAAAATTAAACCTAAATTAACATCTAGGAAATTTGCTAAGCGTAGTACAAATCAATAATCTTTCGAGATTACATTTCGGAGGATTTTAAAAATAAAAATTAATATGCCCGCACGTACTTATGATGACGAAGTCTTTAAAGAAAAAAGAAGACCAAAAAACCCAATTACTTTTAAATTAAAACTTAATGAAGAACAGAAACTAGCTAAAGAAATTATATTATTAAATACTATTACTTTGCTTGCAGGTAAAGCCGGCTCTGGTAAAACATTATTAGCATGCCAAGTAGCATTAGATGGTTTATTTAGAAGGCATTATGAAAAAGTTATTATAACACGACCTACTGTTTCAAAAGAAGAAATAGGATTCTTACCTGGTGATTTACACGCTAAGATGGATCCTTGGGTTCAGCCTATCTATCAAAACATGTATAGTTTATATGGAAAAGATAAAGTTCAGCCTTTTATTGAAAGTGGACAAATAGAAATTGTACCAGTTTCATTTATGAGAGGAAGAACCTTTGTAGATAGTTGTGTTATCGTTGATGAAGCTCAAAATGTAACTAATGATCAAATGGAAATGATTGTAACCAGAGTTGGTTTAAGATCTAAGATGATTATTTGTGGCGATGACGGACAAGTAGATTTAAAAGGTAGAGGTGATTCTGGTTTTAGGTTTTTATATAATCAATCTTCTAAAATTAAAAAATTAGAATCTATTACATTATTACAAAACCACAGAGATCCTATAGTAGATCATTTAATTGAAATTTATGAAGAAGAAAACTATAAAAGATCAAGCAGGAAAAATAAATAAAATAAACTATAAATTATGATTCCAGAAAAAGGAAAATTCTTAGTGGACTTTTACGCTGATTGGTGTGGTCCATGCAAAGCAATGAATTCAACATTAGAAAAATTTACAGAAGAATCTAATGTAAAGCTTTTAAAATGTAATGTTGATAAGGAATCAGAAGCAGCAAAGAAGTATGGGGTACGCAGTATTCCATGCTTTATTGTTGTTGAAGATGGTTTAGAAATAAACAGAAAAATTGGTATGCAAACATTAGACCAACTAAAAAAATTAGTAGAATAAAATTATGAGTTGTTATACAAGAGAACAAATAGAAGATACAATGAAAAGTAAAGGTTATAAGTACTTTACTGGTGGTGGAAAAGATTATGATGTAAATATTATTGGAGTAAGAAATTCAGATACAAAAAATAAAGTTACAAATGCTTTTGATGACTGTATGACTTTATCATATAAAGTAGATGGTGATTGGAAATTTCATTGTTTTAAATGTACTACAGATCCAGGTACTCACTGGGTAGAAAACGTAATGAATGATAAAGGTGTTGCTATTCTTAAACCTGGTCAATATCGAGGATCACACAAATTAAGATTACATGCAGGAAAGTATTTAGCATTAGGACAAAAGAAACCTTTAACTGTTTATAGAGATAATGATCGTGATGATAATTATGATTTAAATGAATCTAAAACAGACACAGGATTATTTGGTATTAATATACATAGAGCAACAAGTAGATCAGGCAAAGGTTCTACACAAGTGGATAAATGGTCTGCAGGTTGTCAAGTCATAGCTCATAATGATGATTGGCATGAATTTCTAGATATATGCCAAATAGCTAGAGAAATTTGGGGAAACTCATTTACATATACTTTATTAGAATCTAAAGACATATGTTAAAAATAAAAAAGCGGAAATTATGAAAAAGAAAATTATAGCTTTATTGTTTGCCACATTACTTTTAACAAGTAGTTGTGGATCAACAAAACCAGCTGCTGATGAATGTTGTAAAAAAGAAACTGCAATAGAAAAAATTGTAAGTAAAGACCCAGTTATGAAATTATTAGCATCTGCATTAATTATATTTGCTATTAATACACTTGTTACTGGAGGTCGCTAAATAAAATAAACGGAAATTATGTGGAACATTTTTAGAGATGATAATAATTGGAATGAAAAAGCCATAGTAGGCTTTATTGCATTTATTGTTATGTGTATAATAATGATAGCAGATTTGGTAACAGGTTGGTTTGGCCAAGATTTAGTTATTAATGAATTTGTATATGATTCTTTTACATTAGTAGTCTTAGGTTGTTTTGGTATTGCTGGATTAGAAAAGTTTGCTGGAAATAAAAAAGACAAATAAATGGAAAAGTATATTTACAGAGGTAAATTAGATAGGGTTGTTGACGGTGATACTATTGATGCTATGATAGATGTAGGTTTTGATATTTGGGTTCATAAAAGAATTAGGTTTGTTGGTATGGACGCATGGGAAAGTAGAACTAGAGATTTAGAAGTAAAGAAAAAAGGTTTAGCGGCTAAAGAGAGATTAAAGGTCTTGTTAAATGAAGTCAGTAGTAAACCTGGTATGTTTAGAATAAAGTCTCAGGGTGTAGGTAAATATGGTAGAGTATTAGGTCAGATTTTTATTATGGATGCAGAAGGTAAGCAATGGGATGTTAATCAAACGTTAATTACTGAAGGTCATGGATATGAATACTTTGGGGGTAAGAAACGGACATCTTGACATATCTAAAATGAAATATCGGACAATGTGACAAGAAATTCACTATTGCACGGTTTTTTCAGTATAGTATATTAAATAGGGAAATGAATTCCTATTTTAATAAAAAACTATATAATATGTACACATTTTTAAATGGCTTTAAGCCAGTAACACAAGCAAGAAGAATTAACGATAATATTGATACATTACTAAAAGATCCTTTCTGGGATGAATTCGAAACTTTCTTTACAAAACCATCAAAAGGATGGCATTGTATAAAAGAAGATAAAAACTGGATTTTAGAAATTGCTATTCCAGGTTTAACTAAAGAAGATCTAAAAGTAAAAATGATTAAAGGAGAATTAAGTATTGCCTCTACAAATGAAGATAATATTTGGTTAGGAACTTTTGATAAAAGGTTTACTTTGCCGCAAGATGTTAATTCTAAAAAGATTAAAGCTAAAGTAGAAAATGGAATTTTAACTCTAACATTACCTATTAAGGAAGACAGTGAAAATTTTATTGATATAAAGTAAACAAATCTATTAGTTAGGTATATAAATATTAAATATATTTAAAAATTAACGTTAACATGAACAAAGAAGAAAACACTCAAGAAAATCCAGAACAAGTAAATCCAACAGGAGAACTTAATGGTCAGCAAGCATTAAATGTTTTAATTCAAGCTGTAAGAATTGCACAAGGTAAAGGTGCTTATACTATTGAGGATGCTGAATTGATCTCAAGAGCAATTAAAGTATTCGTTCCACCAACTCCAGCTGAAGAGCAAGGAACTGAAACGGATCCAATTGTAAATGAAGAAACTCCAGCTGAACCAGTAATGGCTAAAGTTGAGAAATAAAACTTACTAATAATTCTGAAAGAGGGATCCAGAAATGGGTCCCTTTTTAGTTAATATATAATACAAATATTAATTAAATGGTAACACTAAAAGATTTACAAGAATATTGTAATAATAAAAAAATTATAATAGTTGGAAATTCTTCCAGGCTTTTAGATGGTCCTAACCGGCAATTAATTGATAACTATGATATAGTAGTTAGAATTAATCGAGGTTATATGGGAAATAATCAATATTATAATGATTTAATTGGTTATAAGACTCATATTGTTTCCATTGGGGTTCAATCAGCAATCGGTGCAGGTTTAATTATTCAAGATAATACTAAAATAAATTTTATATTAAGTCCTATTACTTTTAGTGAAGATTTAAAATATTCAAATTCTTATAAAGTAGAAAAAGAAACTTACCAAGAGCTTAAGGAAAAATTAGGCGGATTTAAACCTTCCACAGGGATAGCTACCTATAATTTTTTTAATAGATTTATAAATTTTGAAAGATTAGATTTAATAGGATTTGATTTTTTTGCAAGTTCATCAAAGCAGAGAAATCAATTAGGTCACACTTTTGTTGAAGACCATCATGGATTAAAAGAAATGAGGTTCTTTGAAAATTCTAAAGACCCAGATAAAACAAAATTACATAATTATCTTGGTAGCCCTAGTCCTGCTTTGCGTACCATAAATAATGTACCTATAATTAGTAAAGGTAACACTAATAAGTATACACTCAAAAAATTAAATAGAAGATAATGAAAAGAGGCAGGATAAAGAGGATCACTAGTGAACCTCATGTTACTAATGATACTGAAAAGAATTTCCCACGTGTTACAATTAGAAAAAATGGATCTCCCAATATATCTAACCCAAGACATAATATTTCAAAAAATAATGTACAGAGATCATTTAAGAAAAATACACCAATAAATAGAGGGCCTGTTGAAAATAAAATAATTCCTCCAATTAAATTTATGGAAGATAATTTACCTATCAGAGAAAACAAGATTTGTTTTGTTGTAGGTGGAGGCCCTTCATTAAATGGATTTGATTTTTCTCAATTAAATGGTTTTGACTCTATTGCTGTTAATAAAGCAGTAGAATATATTCCTAATCCTACTTATTTTGTAACTACTGATTATTCTTATTTTGTTAAAGCAAGTTTACCTATTGATGAGATAAAACAAAAAACAAAGCATTCATATTTTATTGCTAATATGTCTCATCATTATATGGAATTTAAAAATGGACAAGTAATAGATTCTCGTAGAAATTTTGTATATGAAGATCTTTATAAGTATAGTGGAGTTATTCCTTCATATAGTTCAGAAGGTTTTGGTTCAAATCTAGCTACATTTTCTCATGGAGATAATAGTGGACATTGTGGAATCCAATTAGCATTATTATTAGGTTATGAAAAAATATACTTATTAGGTTTTGATTTAAATACTGAAGGTCAGACTCATTTTCATCAATCATATAGAGAACGAGATTATAAGTCATTTAAACAAAAGGTAAGAGGATACGGTGAAACCTTAACAAAATCTTTAAAAGAATATAAAGGTGAGCAGGAAATTATAAACCTTTCGGCTAAAAGTATTTTAACTAATTGCCCGTATATTAAAACTCAATCATTTAATGATATATTAACTGCACATGGTTCTACTCCTATTATAACTGATCCTAATGATCATAGTACTTTAAGGGATTTAATGGTTGTGGGTTATTATACTATAAATACTCCTTATGAAGAAGAAGCACAAAACTTAATTTCTTCTCTAAATAGGTTAGGTATAAATCATGATATAGTTGGTGTTAAAACATTAGGAAATTGGCAAGCTAATACTAGATTTAAAGCCGGGTTTATGTTAGATATGTTAATTAAGTGGCCTAAGCACAGATTACTTTATGTCGATGTTGATGCGGTAGTACATAAGGCTCCAGATTTATTTAAAAATTATCGTTGTGATATAGCAGTAAGATGGCAGGATTTTAGGTGGAGAAAAAATGAATGCTTAAGTGGTACTATTTATATGGAAAACAATGAAAGAACAAAGCGTATATGTGAATTGTGGAGAGATATAAATGTAAAAGAAGGAAATCAATCCAATAGAATGGAGCAATGGAATTTAGATACGGTTATTAATCAAATGAAAGAAGAAGATCCTAAATTTACATATAAAAATTTACCACCAGAATATACTATGATATTTGATAGTATGAGAGGTATGTACCCCAACATTGATCCAGTCATTGAACATTTTCAGGCCAGTAGGAGATTTAAAAAAGATGTAAATGAAAAATAATAGAGATGAGTAAATTACATGTAAAATTTCCAGCACCTAATCCTGATTGGGCAAAAAAGAAAGATATTAATGCTCCTGGGCAATGGCATAGATATTATGGTATTCACCCTGAGTATGTATTAAATTTATTAATTGAAGGTGGAGCTAATATAGAAATGGTTCATGCAACAGAATTTGATTGTAGAAGTACTACAAGCTTTGATTGTGTTATTGATGGTCATTTATGTAAATTTGATTTTAACGATCATGAAACTGTAGACTGGAGCGTATCTCAAAGTTATAAAGCATATTTTAAATTCCATTATCATGAAAGCCATTCAGCTGGTCCAGAAGGATCAAACATTTTTCCTTTTTCACCTGTGAATTTTCATGATTGGAAGTTATACAAAAGATTATCACCTATAATTAAATATCGAGCAGTAGGTTCTGTATTAAACAATCAAGCTCCAGCCGGTGCAGCAGTGGAAAGAAGAAACTTGGTTTCTAAAATGTTAAGAGATTATTATGGTAATGATTTAGATACAAACAGATATCCTAAAGAAGATTTTTATATGCTTATAAATCGTGCAAGTGGAATTGTTTGTGTTCCAGGTGCTAGAAATAACATGTTGGACCGAGGCCAAGGACAGCAGATGTTTTTTGGTGCATGTACAATATCTCCTAAATTGAACACTAGATTATCTTATCATGGTTTATTAATCCCAGGTGTTCATTATATAGAATGCAAAGATGATTATAGTGATATAATTGAAAAAGTAAATTGGGTTAAGAATCATAAAGAACAAGCAATTGAGGTAGGTAATAATGCCAAAAAATTATTTTTAAATACATCCAGCCCTCATAAGCAAGTTGAGTGGATAAGGCAATGTATAAATAGAACATAAATTAAAAACATGAATCATACTATAAATAATTTCTTTGATAAGGTTTATTTAATAAATCTTAAAAGAAGACCAGATAAACTAAAAACATCTAGTGACTTATTAAAAAAATTTAACATAGACTTTGAAGTCTTTGAGGCTGTTGATTTTTGTGATGGAATACCTGCAGATTATTATGTTCAACCAGTCCCAGAATCTTTTCTAACCAAAGTACAACCAGGTGCATTCGGTTGTTTAATGTCTCATTTAGAAATAATAAAAGATGCTAAAGAAAAAGGTTATAATAAAATTTTTATATTTGAAGATGATATTGCAGCTGATGATAATTTTCCAATTCAATTTAATACAAAAGTTAAGGACTTACCATCGGATTGGAAATTGTTTTATTTAGGTGCAAGTGGCCACACTGGAGTACCTAAGAAACCTATAACAGAACATATTAGCCAAACTTTTGAAAGTTTTACAACAGGATCTTACGGTGTTCACTCTTCGATATATGATCGTATTTTAGAAGAATATAAAACACCATGTAGAACTATAGATCAATTTTATGTAAGAGCAATTCAACAAGAATATAACTGTTATGTAACTTCACCAACTATTATGTGGCAAGAAGCCGGGTTTAGTGATATTGCACAGGCTCATCGTAATTACACTGGATTTATGAAAAATATGAAATAATGAAAATAGATTTTATTATACCAACTATCTTTAGAAATGAAAATGAATTAAATAGGGCAGTTTCTTCAATAAAAGAAGAGGGTGTAGATCATAATATTTTATTATGCGGCAGTAAAAAACCTAAAGATTATATTGGTAATCAGAATGATGCAGTAGGTAACGTTAATGATGGCTTAGGTAAAATTAGGAATGATAGTGATTGGATTATATTCCTTGATGATGATGATTATCTTAATAGAGGTTTTAGTAAAGAATTAAATAATGATTATGACATTACAGTTTTAAGGATGTGTCAAAATGAAAATGATCCTACCCACCCACCTAAAATAATTCCTAGAATAGGAGATGATAATTTATATAGTGGTAATGTAGGTATTAATTTCAGTCTTAAAACTTCATTTTATTTAAAACATAAATGGTTATTTAATCCTTTGGCAAAATATCCTGATTGGGATTTCTTATCTAGAGCAATTCAGTATACTAACAAAATAAAAATAACAAAAGATATTTATTACGTAGCACCCGTAGGAAATTATTATCAAAACAAATAAAGATATGATTATAACCGTTTACAATGAAGTGATTCCTAAAGATGTAGTTGAATCACAAAGAAAAGTATTTGAATATTTTGGAGAAAAAATTATTCAAATTAAACCAGATGTATGGAGAGGTCATGCAAGTACAGTAGATGCCTACTTAAAAGAAAATGAATGGGATCATATAATATTAATGGACATAGATTGTATCCCTTTAAATAAGAATGTTATTAAAGATGCAAGAGATTGGGCTTTAAATAATTTAGGCCTATATTCAGTTGCACAAAATCCTAATCATATTTCTAATGCTCCTGATTATGCTTCTCCTGCATTCATTGCATTTTCTAGAAAAACTTATAAAGAATTAGGTGAACCTAGTTTTCAGCAAACTCAACAGTGGGATGTTGGTGGGGAGCTAACTCATAGGGCTATAGAAAAAAATATGACTATTAAATTAATGTATCCTAGTCATGTAGAAGAACCTAAATGGAAACTTAAAGATGGTAGGATGTTTGGTATAGGAACTACTTATGATAATAAAGTGTATCATCATTTTGAAGGTAGAAGAATAACTGAAAGCTTTTTAAATAAGTGTAAAGAAATACTACAATAAGTTATGAATATCTCTCCTACTATATCAAATGAGGAATTACTTAATAAGATTAAACTATCTATAAAGAATAAAACACCACTATCTTATGTAAGAATGGGTGACGGTGAAATTGTTTTTTTAAAATCTTCTGATAATGTTGAGGATGATGAATTAATAATTGCAGAGGAAGCATTAACTTCTATATTTAATAGGCATAATCAAGTGTATCATCCAATTGATTCTAAAAATTCTTTATTTTATAAAAAATACAAAAAAATTATAATAGATTCAATTAAGGATAGCGATTATTTAGGTATGTTTACTTACCAAGAAATAATAGATCTTAATAATGCAGGCTTTTATGATATTGATGATAGATATGTACCTAACAAAAAAGTTTTGGAATCTTATGATTTTGATTTTAATAAAATAAAAACATGCAGTCCTATGTTTAATAGGTTTCCTGGTCTAGGTATAATAGATAATTTTAAAAAATTAATAGGTGACGAAAGAATTACTATTATGACTGACATGTCTGAAGAATTAAAAACTAATAAAAAGTTTCAAAATACATTTGGAGATAATGTTGATTTTATTTCAGTAAATCATCAACATGCTTCTAACGCCGATAAGAGTTTTTATCAAAGAGAGTATATAAGGTCTCAGTTTAAAAATATTCAATCTCATGTTGTTTTATATGCATTAGGCGGAGGTGCTAAAGATTTATGTAATGAATTAAAAAATGATTGGGGTAAATGTGTTATTGATATGGGAAGTGTAATAGATGCATGGGCCGGGAGAATCAGTCGCCCTTCGTATCTTCATTTATGGTCACACTGTCTTACTGTACCTCTGGCAGATGCTCCTCATAAATTAACATGTATATTATAGGAGAATAAATATAAAAACTGAATTATGAATCGCACGGTAACAAATCAAGAATTATTTAAAGCCATTGAAAATTCTATAAGAAATAAAACACCATTATCTTATATAAGAATAGGAGATGGTGAAATTCAAATATTAAAAACACCTCAACATTGCAACACACCAAATGAAGTAAATATTAGGCAAGTTGCATTAACTCATATATGTAAAAGATACAATGAAGTTTTTACAGAAGATTGTGCATTTATAAATAAGTTTAGAAAAATTATAAAAGATTCGATTAAAGATAGTGATTATGTAGGTATGTTTACTTTTGAAGAAATTGATGATCTAATGAAAACTGGATGGAGAGAAGGGTGCAATTACGATGAGACTATAAGAATGTATGTACCTAATACTGCTATTTTAAATTATTATGAAATAGATCATAAAAAGTTAAAAATATGTAGCCCCGTAGCAAATAGGTTTGAACCAATAGGGATTATAGAAAATTTTAAAAAATTAATAGGTGACCAAAGAATTACAATTATAACTAGTGAAACTGATAATCTTAAAGCAAATAAAAGATTTAAAGATACTTTTGGCGATAATGTTGACTTTATTTCGGTAAAACATACTCATGCCACAAATACTGATAAAGCATTTTTTCAAAGAGAATGGGTAAGATCTCATTTTAAAGACATTAAAAATCATGTTGTACTTTTTGGTTTAGGTGGTGCTGCTAAAGATTTATGTAATGAATTAAAAAATGATTGGGGTAAATGTGTTATTGATATGGGTAGTGTATTAGATGCATGGGGTGGTGTAATTAGTCGACCTTCTTATGGAAATATTTGGTCACAATGTTTAACTGTACCTGTTAATGAAGCTAAAGAAACTGATATTTGCTGGAGATGATAATAAAACAATTTCATATAGGGCCTTGGGGGCATTATGTAAATGATGATCCTTATGTTAAAGCTATGCATAGAAATAGGTGTGTTGAATACAAAGACCCAACACAACCAGCATTTTTTTTATCATCCGCTACCATAGACTATATTCTTAATACTCACACTGGACCTGCTGTTATTATAATGAATAGTAATCCTATAAAATTGGAAAACCGTTTAGATGAAATAAAGAAAAGAAAAAATATTTATTTTATTTCATCTTCTGCTATAATGAGCAATTACCTGGATAAATTAGGGTTATCTTATGTTGAATTTCCATGGGAACTAGAAGCTAGAGATAATTGGGAAGCTGTTACTAAAGGTCCATGCATTTATGTTTACGGAGAAGGGCCTAGTCAAAATATGTATGGATGGCCAACAATTAAAAGAATAGTTAATGATCACTTTCCTCATATTAAAATAATAACAGCATCTCATAAAAAATCAGGTTATCTTGGTCCTAGGTGGAATTATTATACTAATGAAGAATTAGAGAAAATATATCCTAAATGTTTTATAAGCTTAAGATTAACTAGGTTTGATGGTTTATCAGGTACTGTACAAGATTTAGGTTGTAAAGGAATAAAAACAATTTGGAACGGTGGATCACCATCAGGTTTAAATTATGAAACAGACCAAGATATTATTAATCACATTCGCAATGAAGAAAAAACAATAGGGCAAAAGAATACAAAATTATCAAAAGAAGTAATTAAATTTTTAGATATGGATCGCCAAGAATATGATTATATTTTTGATTTATCAACTTATACTTTAAATGATACAAATGTAGATAATCTTAAGGCACCTAAATTATTTAAAAAGAGTAATGTTCCAGCTACATTCTTTCATGATTTGATTGATAATATGCGTTCTCTTAATGCACCTAGTTCATGGAAAGATAATAATGGAGTACCTAGGTGGGGGTTGTAAACAATTAGTAAATTTTACATATAAAAATAAATATCATAATGAAGAATATAGTTTTAATTGGTGGCGGTGACCAGGCTCATTACACTATAGATATTATACATAAACAAGGAAAGTATAATATCATTGGTATCATAGATGCGAGAGAAGAAATAGGAAGTGAAAAATTTGGATACACTATCATAGGTAGGCAAGATGCCATAAAGGAAATAGCTGTTTTATATGAAGTTGATGGTGGTGTAATTTCTATTGGTGATAACTGGACAAGATATTATGTGGCAAAGGAAATAAGAAGTTATGTTCCTGACTTTAAATTTTTTAATGCAATTCACCCTTCATGCATAATAGGTGAGAATACAAAATTTGGTGATGGTGTTGTGGCAATGGCAGGTTGTATATTTAATCCTAGATCAACTGTAGGAGATCATACATTTTTTGCTACAGGTGCTCAAGTAGAACATGATTGTATTATTGGTGATTATGCAAGCATCTCAGCAGGATCTATTACGGGTGGTTATGTAGAACTAGGAGACTTTGCAGCTGTTACTTTAGGTGTTACTGTTTTTGATAGAACAAAAATAGGTAGAAATTCTGTAGTAGGTGCCGGGAGTTTAGTTGTTAAAGATTTACCAGAAAATGTACTAGCTTATGGAAATCCTGCAAAAATAATTCGTCCTAGAGAGGATGGTGAAAAATTCTTATAAAAATGAATAAAGAACATATAAAAAGTTTAGAAGAACAAGGTTATACTATTTTAAGAGATTGGGTAAATAGTGAGTGGCTTAAAAAATTTAAAGAAAACTTACCTAGATTATTTAAAGAACATTCTGATATTAGAAAGGAAAATAATAACGGCATTGTGTCAAACGGTGTTGCAATGAATGTTTTAGCTAGTGATGATTTGTTTATTGAATTTCTACAGGTAATGTTAGATAAAGGCTTGATAAAAGATCTAGAGGATAACTACTTTAAAAGAGATTGTATTTTAAATTCTTTTACGGCTTTAAATAATGTACCTTCTGAATCTAAAATGTTCCATAAAAAGGTTCATAGAGACTTAAGTGGATATTCTCATCCTACACCTATTCTATTAAATATGTTAATTATGGTTCATGATTTTACGATAGAAAATGGAGGTACTTTAATTTTACCAAAATCACATTTAGAAGAAAAAGAACCTACTGAAGAATATTGGAAGGAAAATAGTATTCATATGACTGGAAAGGCAGGAGACTTGATAATATGGAATTCTAATGTTTATCATGCATCAGGAATTAATAAAACTCAAAATGATAGAATAGCTATTCCTATAACTTTATCTCTTCCTTATTATAAACAACTTTTGGATTATCCAAGAGCAATAGGTTTAGAAAGACAATCAGACTTTAATTCTGATATACAAAGATTATTAGGTTATCATTCAATGCCAGCTGCTTCAGTTAAAGATTGGTATGAACCAACAGATGCAATAAGATATAGATAATTATGGAAGAATCAATAAAAGAATTAATCCAAAAGGAAATAGAAGCTATAAGCAATATTCCTATAAATAATTCATTTGAATTAGCGGTAAATAGAATCAGAAATAAAGTTCATAGTTTAGGACCTTCTGGTAAAGTTGTATTATCAGGTATGGGTAAGGCTGGCCAAATAGCTTTAAACATTGCAACAACCTTTAGTTCAACTGGAACTCCTTCTGTTTATTTGCATCCAAGTGAAGCACAGCATGGAGATTTAGGAATATTACAAAAAAATGATGTTCTTATTCTTTTATCAAATTCTGGTAAAACTAGAGAAATTTTAGAATTAATTGAATTAGCCAAAAATCTGTATTCAGGAATTAGTATCATAAGTATAACTGGTAAAGTTAACAGCCCTTTAGCCAATAAATCTGATATAGTTTTACATACAGGTGATGCTAAAGAAATATGCCCACTAGGATTAACACCAACTATATCAACAACTCTTATGACAGTCATTGGAGATATCTTAGTAGTTGAATTAATGAAAAAGATTAATTTTTCTAAAAAGGAATATTCTAAGAGACATCATAGTGGTTACTTAGGGCAAAAGAGTAAAGATGAATCCAAACATATTCCAGGTAGTTTATTAAATGAATTACCACCTAATGACTATCAATTAGATAATTAATATGGAAGAAGTAGTCATTGCAATATTAGCAAAGGATAAGGGATACTGTTTAGATTTCTATTTAAATTGTATTGCTAATCAAAATTATGATAAAAGTAAAATCCATCTTTACATTAGAACTAATGATAATAAAGATAACACTAAAGATATTCTTGACCAATTTATAAAAAAATACGTGGATGAGTATTCTTCTATATATTATGATAATTCATCAGTATCAGAAACCTTAAAGAAATACACAGAGCATGAATGGAATTCAGAAAGATTTAAAATTTTAGGTAAAATAAGACAAGAATCTATTAATTATGCTATTAATTTAAACGCTCATTATTTTGTAGTTGATTGTGATAATTTTATAACACCAAATACTTTAATAGATCTTTATGAATCTCGTAGATTAAACTGTATAGGTCCAATGTTAAGATTAACACGAGATCATCATTATTCCAATTATCATAATAGAGCAACCTTTGACGGATATTATGATAATAACGATTTTTATTTGCCTATATTGTATAGGGAAATTAAAGGATTAATTGAGGTAGACACAATTCACTGTACTTATTTTTTAAATAAATCTATTTTGAAAGAAGTTACATATGATGATAATAGTTTAAGATATGAATATGCTATCTTTAGTGACAATTTTAGAAAAAAAGGAATAACCCAATATTTAGATAATTCTAAATTTTATGGATTCTTATATTTAAATGATCAAATAGATTTAAATTTTAAGAAATATGTAAAAACTTATTGGGAGACTGAATATAATGAAATGAATATACAATGAAAACTGTAATAGTTATACCAGCTAGGTGGCAATCTACTAGGTTGCCAGGAAAACCTTTAATGCACATTGGTAATAAAACAATGATACAACATACATGGGAAAAGGCAAAAGAATCATTAGCTGATGATGTAATTATTGCAACGGATGATCAAAAAATATTTAAAACTGCAACTGATTTTGGTGCAAAGGCAATCATGACAGATATCTGTGATACAGGAACTGAAAGAGTAATTGCAGCTCAAGGATTTTTAAAGGCAGATTACATTATAAATGTTCAAGGAGATGAACCTTTTATTAATCCTTCTGACATAGATGAAGTAATAAAACTTTTACATGATCACCCAAACAAAGTAGCTACATTAACCACTAATTTATGTGAAGGTGAAGAAAAAGATCCTAATGTTGTAAAAGCTATTGCTAATGCTGTTGGCGCGGTTGGTATGTTTACGAGAAGTTCTATTTATATTAAAACAAATTTTACATTTAAACATATTGGAATTTATGGGTACAGTTCTAGAATGTTAGAAAAGATATCAAAATTAGAGCCATCAGAAAGCTCTATTAGGGACTCACTAGAACAATTAACATGGATGGACAATAATATATCTATAGTAGCAGGTTGGACATCATACAAGTCATTAGGTGTAGATACTAAAAAAGATTTAAGAGAAGCAATTAAAATTTATAAAAGTATATGAAAAAAGATTTAATATTTTGTATTGGATATAATAAAACTGGAACTACATCATTATATCAATCTATAGTAGATTTAGGATTTATTAGTTATCCTGGTGATATGATGGGAATTGCTGAATTTATAATGGCTGATGTTGTTACTAAAAAATGGAGTGTACTATATGATTGGATAGACAAGTGTATTGAGAATAATATAGAGGTAGTTAAAGATATTCCATTTAGTTTACCTGGGATATGGGAAAAGGTATATGAAAAATATCCGAATGCAACATATATATTAAGTGAAAGGGATTCACCTGAACAGTGGTATAATTCAATTTATCATTTTCATCAAAAAGGATTTCCTGAATTAAAGAATAAACCAGAACCAACATGGGAAGATGTTGCTGAAGTAAGTTATAGATATAAAGGTTATGCATTTGATTATTTTTCTTTACTTAATAATGATAATAGGAGTTCTTTACCTTATGATAAGGAAACTTTGATTAATTCTTATCTTTTACATAATAACTCAGTTAAAGACTTTTTTAAAGATAAAGATAATTTTATTTCTGTTAATGTAGCTAATCATAATGATTATTTTAAACTATGTTCTTTTTTAGAAGTCAAACCTACAGATAATAAATTTTTAAGATTAAAAATAACTAATGACAGTACAACATGGGATACATTAAATACCTAAACTAAATAAAAAAATTACATATAATAATAAATGGATACTATACATAAAATAATCAGAAGAGTTAGGTCTTGGTTTTTACCAAAGCATGAAGGTAAATTTGAATATTCACCAGAAGGTTTTGTTAAAGCTAGGAGATGGGCTAAAAATCAACCTCATCCTAAATTTCCTGATCATCCTACCCTTTCATTATGGAATCATGTAAACTCTAACCACATTGATTCTGAATATAAGTTAAGTGAAATTAATAAAGTTAAAACAAAAAAGAATAAATCCATATAATTAAATAATGGCAATGGAAGGAAAACAAATGAATGTTGATTTAGATTCAACACTAGAAATAGTTTGTGATGAATGTGGTCATAATGTATTTAGGCCAGCTTTCTTTTTAAGAAAAGTGAGCAGGTTTATTTCACCAGATGGTCAAGATAGATTATTACCCTTGGACACAATGGAATGTAGTAAATGTTTAAATATTAATAAAGAATTTACGGCTGCACGGCCTAAAGCAAAAACAAAAACAAATAAAGATGGCAAAAACAATTAAAATGGAACAGAAACAATATGCAACTCAAGTAGGGCCTATTGGTTCCGCTGAAGAGCAAGCAGCATTAGCTAATGAAGTAATTGATCCTAAGGATGTAAAAGAATACATTCCTCGTAAGATGAGTGAAATCATTAAAGATAAAAAAGCTGCATTAAAAAAGAATGAAGATTTACTAAGATCTCTTCAAACTAATGAATATGATATTCCTGTAGGAACTGCAAAACTTTATAAACAAATAATGAAGTTTTTAGAGAAAGAAGCTGATTGGGGTCATACAACTGCAACAGGTTTAATTATGTTGTATTCTAATTTAAAAGAACAACAACCAGTAATTAGAGAAAAAGACTGGGATGGTATTATTAAATTAAGAGGTACAAGTATTACTATCTTTTGGTCAATGATAACTTCAATGAAAGGTAAAGGATTCTTTGCTGCTCGTGATTTTGTAGAAATGATGGCTGCATTCGGTCAAGATCTTTCTAAAGTAGTTGGCCAAGTTCATACTGATAACCAAGCTCTTAGAGAAAATCATACTCACATGGCTGAATTGGATCAAGAAGTTAATAGACCAGAAGTTATTCTTGATGTTGCAATTGATAAGTATAATGAAGCAGAAGAAGAATTAAATAAATTAATGGATGAGGTTGATCCAATTGTAGAAACAGTTTAGGTATGGGATTCCACAAAAGATACATTGATAACGAACAAGTATTAAGACTTTATGAAGACGGTGGAATTAGCAGAATACGTGATTGGTACACAAAAGGTGTAGATGCATTAATAACAGAAACCGGCCTGGCTTCACAGGTCGGTCATGTTATTTCAGATGATGAATGGCTGCAATTCGGTAGTGTTAGACAAGATGAAGAAATATTTAAATTAATTCAGAAAGAATACGGAACTCCTGTAGTTAAAAAATAACTCCATCCTTGTTGAATAAATAAAGAAAACAAACTATTTAACATGGAACATATTAAAGACTATAAATTATTTAAAGAGTCTCTAGATACTGAATTAATTACAGAAAGATTCAGTTCAGATATATTAAGACAATTTGCTGCACAAGATGGTGGTTCAAGATGGAGAGGCGGCATTGCAAAAGATATGCAAAAATTTGCTAATCTTGCCCTAGACAAAATTTCAGATGCTGATTTTACTACAACTACACCAGAAGCTTATTGGAAAGGTGGTGATGCTAAAGATCCTAATAAAGTAGGATTCTTTGTTGATGCAGATCCAGGATTTATTAAATGGGCAAAAGCAAACAAAAAATATTTACCAAGTGGATTATCATTAGGTAACATTTCTAAATATGGAGTAGTACTTTCTGTTATTAGAGGAGGAATTGGAATGTATCATGGTTTTGCAATGGACAGAGGATCTTCATACAGCCGTCATAGAAAAGGAACTGAAGAAAGATATGGAGTTCTTGCAAAAGATTATGAAACTCGTTCTTTATATAATGGATGGGAAGGTGCTCCTGCTGCTAAAGTAACAAGAAAGAATCTTATTGATGCTGCTACTCGTGTATATGTTTTAGATTTAAATAGTTTAAGAGACAAATACGATGTAAGCGGATTAAAATCAGATCGTGCCAATGCTAAATCAGGTGCAACTGCGTTAAAGGATGCTAAAACTATTAAAAAAGAAAATCAAGCAAGGTATGATGCTATCTTAACTGATAGAGCTGCAATGACTGATGTTGATAAATCAGTTAAAGATTCTATTGAATTATTAAATCAACATATATCCGATGCATTAAAGGCTGGCACTATGGATAAATACGGACACCTTACTATTGGTGAAGATCCAAGAGGAAGAAGTATTAAGATAACTGATGGTGCTAATTACATTAAAAATCTTTTAGATGATTACCAAAGATATAAGGATTATGAAAGACAGCAGAAAGAAGCTGAAGATGAAGGTAGAAAAGATAACTGGTACAGTAAAGAAGTAAAGAATTATGCTAAAAGAATTCAAGATAGAGCTAGAGCAGTAAAGGCTAAAAATTATGCTTGGTAATTATGAAACATATAAATGAATACTCTGAATTTAAAAAATCTTTATGCGAAAAGTCAGGCCCTTGTTGGGATGGTTATAAAATAGGATCTCCTAAAACAAAGATATCTTCTCAAAGTGGTAAAAGAGTTAATAACTGTGTTCCTATAGATGAAGAAGTTAATGAAAAATTAGCTCGAGGATTAAAACCCTTATTGAAATTAGGTTCAACTATTACTAAGAAGACTGGTGAAGATGCATTATTAGATTTATCTGATAAATTTGATAGTATAGATGATGAATATGCTGGAACTATAGCAAGTCATTTAGACATGGCTATTGAATTAATGCAAGATGGTTATGCAGGAGATGCTACTAAAAAATTAAAGCAATTTAATAAAGCATGTAAAGATGTTCTTAATGGAAAAGAAGTTGGTTCAGCTTTTGAAAATGTTAATGAAGCAACATATAATTCAAAAAATCATATCGGATCTACTTCTGATGGACAAGGTTCTAATGCTGAGATTTATAAAAAAGGAAAAGGATACTATGTAGTTGTTAGTGGAGAAGCTGATTATGATTTTGATGCCAAGAATGACAAAGAGTTATTGAAAAAGTTAAAAGATAACGAATTTGATTCTACTGATATATTAGAAGTTAACGAAGCAGAAGATTACAAATATAAGAAATATGTTTCAAAAGCTTTTGATAAGATAAGTGATGCAATGTTTGAATTCAGAAATGCAATGGGTGTTAAACAATTAGGCCAAGCCGATCCTAAATTAAAGAAACGGATAGAAGCAATGCAAGCAGAAATATTTGCATTACGAAGAGATATGAAGTCAGAAGGTTTAACAGAATCAGAAGTTAATGAAGCTACTGATATGAATGATCCAGTATTAATGGCGTTCAGAGCAACTCGAAGAGAATTACCTAAATTTAAACCAGCTAAAGCAAAATCACGTAGGTTAAGCTTTGATAAGTATATGGATTTATTAGACGATCAAAGGTATATAGAACAAGAACTTAGAGATTTAACTGAAGAAATGGCTCAAACACTTAGAGATATGGAACAGGAGGCTGAACCAGAAGGTGGCAAGATTGCTGATAAGTATGGTTCTATTATGATGAAGCAAGAAAAAGAATATGCTAAATTAAAAGCTAAGAAAGCAAAGATTGATGCTAGGCTTGAAAAACATAGAA
>Ga0213869_10000597_pt1 | contig 28674 bp, 26 predicted proteins | sample PICome_10_FD_160083 | JGI IMG/M metagenome (GOLD analysis project Ga0213869, IMG submission 160083) | Coastal seawater microbial communities near Pivers Island, North Carolina, United States - PICO132 | ecosystem: Environmental > Aquatic > Marine > Coastal | place: USA: North Carolina...
GAGAATGTTTTACTGGACCACATTGCCATTGTTTACAAAGCACCAATCACGAATGGGAGTTGATTCATTAATGAATGAAGATGCGATAAAATTGGATATTGTTATCCCATCGTTTCGAGCCGATGTTGCCGTTCTAAACTCAATTCGCAATCTTACCATTCCAAAGAACATGATTCGCAAAATAATTGTCGTATTAGATGACCCTTTACACCCTCTTCCGCGTGATTTGGATGCTTGGTCGGCTTTTGATGACCTTATCATAATCAGGAATGAAGTGAATCTTGGAGCAAGTGGTGCTCGAAATCGAGGAATAGATGCAGCACTTTCTGATTGGGTATTATTCTTAGACGACGATATTTATCCTGAACCGGACTTGCTCCAGGTTTATGCCAAGAGCATTGAAGAGAAGGGGCGCGAAGTCCCTGGTTTTGTGGGGATTACGCGTTTACCAGAAACAGTCAGTTCCTTTACCGAAGGAATTGTGGCATCTGATATACTGACGTTTTTCGATCTTGTAGAACATCGCGTTAACATGCCATGGGGTGTGACTGCCAACTTGTTGGTTCGAAGAGATGCAATTGGAAATCATCGATTCAAATCGATCTTTCCCAAGTCTGGAGGTGGAGAGGATATTGATTTCTGTTTGGAAATTGTGAATTCATTTGGCAAGAACTTCTCAACGGAACCAAATGCAGTTGTTCATCATCCATGGTGGAATAATTCTACTCGAACTTATCGCCGTTTCTTCAGATGGGCTTATGGAGATTCTAACCTACCTTCACTCCATCCACAACATCGATGGAGAAATCTCCCAAATACAGCAGAATTGCTCACCTTGTGCCTGTTGAGTATCATTCCATTCTTCTTCGTAGACGAATCCTTTCCAAAATTAATGATTCTTACAATTTCAGGAGTTTTTATTGGTGAGTTTTTTTCTGAATGGGTGCGGCTAATTCTTGTCAAATCAATAAAAAATCCAATTACGGCGATTGAATCCTCATGTGTGCGATTTTCAAATGATCTTGGTCGAGTAAAAGCAGTTTTACAATCGTTGAGGATTTGGAGAATAACTGAAAGGTTCGATTATGCAGCCACTGGTGAGTGGATTTGGGGTGAAAGAAGGTGGGCGTTTGTTAAACTCGCCTGCCAGGTATCCTTCTGTGTCCTGTTTTGGTGGTTTGTATGATTGATGCGGATTTACCCATAATTCGGTCTTTTTGGTTTGGTAAGCCAATGAATTGGATTTGTGATCTTTCAATGAAATCTTATATTCGCCAAGGTCATAAATTTGAGTTGTATTGCTATGAAGAATTTCCCGTTCCGGAAGGTGTCATTCGTATGGATGCAAATGAAATAATTCCTGAATCTGCATCATTTCAAATGATGAATTCAGTGGATGGGATAAGAGGGAGATACTCGACTTTTGCAAACATCTTTCGATACAAATTGTTATTCGAGAAGGGGGGCGTATGGTCTGATTTAGATTCTATTTGTATCAAGCCATTGATATTTGATGATAGTATCGAGGTCATGTTTGCAACGGAAAATAGTAAATCAGGTATTGAAATAAATAATTGCAATATCTTTGTGGCAAAAAGCGGAAACCCATTGTTTGAGAAACTTTACACCTCCTCTATTTATCAAGATGTAGAGTGTCTTGAACACCTAAGTTTCAACAAGAATTTCATTATTGAAACGATGGAAGAAATGGGGATTGATTGGACGTCATTTACCTCACCAAGAGAAATGTTTTGCCCGATTCCATGGTTTAGAATCTATCAAATTTTCAATCCTAAACATGAATTCGAGTTGATGAAAATGATGGAAAAAACGTATGCAATTCATCTTTACAACAACATCATAGAAGCAGATTATCCTGATTACCTTAAATCCACACGCATTGAAACATCTTTTATTTCACAGTTAGAATCTTTTGTTACGTCTCTTGATTAATCAAAATTTCACACCGTCTCTTGTGGGTTGATACAGCCAACCGACATATCATTTCCATGAAATCACGAGGGTTCTCTCAAACCCCTCATGAGATTATGTGGGAGTACAATGGGTGTTCAGTTCCCCAGTACACTCCCTACCCAAGCGATTAACGAGCAGGTGGTTGCCAATTTGAAACCACGAGTAAACAGCAGCACCAAGAATTGTAATCAGGCCAATAATTTCTGCATATGAGGCCAAAGTATCGAGATTCACGCCTTCTTCTCACCGCATCAACGACTTTGTGTTTCGGGGAAAAAGGAGTGCTCATCACTTTACAACGAATCAGCAGTCAACTGATGTTTGCTGATCAAACCATCTTGACAACGCACTTACCTTTGGCTCGTCCGGAGAACGAGCGGGTGAAAGCCCCGTTCCATCCTGCTTGTTCGTCTTCTGAATGAAAGTCCCAAGTTCCGTCAAGAACAGGCTTGATGGTGCCGTTGGTGAGATGATTAGCAAGTTCAGTGAGGTCTTCAGCACTCGGGGAGAGGAACAGGTACATCCATGAAGCGTTGTTTGCAAGTGCAGCTTTGTACTCCTTTCGCTTTACCTTTCGCTTCAAGAACAACTTGAGAATCCAAGCCGTGCCTCCGATTCGTCGTATTTCATCAAGTGTCGGCATGCCAGCAATCGTCACGATGTTACCGCCTTGCTTGACAATTTTACTCATGTCGAGACTTTCGGCGGTCGTGTCAAAACAGACATCAAACTTTTTGCTGTCCGCCGAATACAGTTCGACGAAGTTTTGTGACTTGTAATCAACAATTTCATCGGCACCAAGTGCTTTACACATGTCGGCTTTCTCGCCTTTCGAAGCGGTTGTTACAACGCGACTTGCCTTGAACACATGCTTCGCCAGTTGAATGGCCATCGTTCCAACACCGCCAGCTCCACCGGAAATAAAGACTGAATCACCTTCCTTGAGGCCTGCTGTTTTGAGCGACTGTAGAGCAGTCATTCCAACCAACGGGATGGATGCTGCTTCTTCGAAACTGATGTTGTCTGGCTTTGCGACCACGTTGGAGGTGTGCACCGCACAGTATTCAGCCATAGCACCACGGTACCAAGGGGTTTTCGCACCGTCACTGGAGTGTCCAAAGATTCGAGCGAATACGGCTTGCCCAACTTCGAACTTACCTTTCCCGTCAGCTTGCTCAACGATACCTGCGACATCGTATGAAATCACATGTGGGAATGCATCGACTGGCCGGACCATTTTCAAATCTCCACCGAGAAGCGCTTTATCGACTGGGTTGATTGAGGAGGCATGAACCTTAATGACGACGTTGGAAGATACTTCAAACCCGTATGGGTAAGCGATTTCTTTTTTCTCCAACAGTGTTGGTTTGCCGTATTTTTGGAATGCGATTGCTTTCATCATTTTGCCTTGAGATTCGTTGCTCATGGAGCGGGGGGGTGTCCTTCCGTACATAAGGGAGAAAGTGGCACAGGTGACTTCTTGTAACACTGTTGTAACTTGTCTCTTGATAACAGAATGTTACTGCCTCGTTCCATGACCAAAGAGCAAAATGAGCGAATGCAAGGGATGTGCGACTCTGCTAAAGCGCAAGTGGATGACTTACTGGTCCTGTTATCGAAGTCAAAGATGTTGAATATTTTATACATTCTCAACTGTGACCCGACTCCCTTGCGGTTTTCAGAACTCAAAAAGCGTGCAAGCACTTCTTCGACCACCATTACTCGGCGCTTGAGCGAGTTGGAAGGTCACGGTTTAGTGACTCGAACGGTCTACCCAACCGTGCCTGTTTCCGTTGAATATTCATTGACTTCAGACGCGAAAGCATTGGCTCCGAGCCTTGACTCCCTGTTTGAATGGGTTCTAAATCGTGCTGAGAAAATTGTTTGAATGAGATGCGGGGGGCAGGATTCTCACCTTTGTTCACTGCGTGCACATGGTTCTCACCTGCATGACTGAATGAGATGCGGGGGGCAGGATTCTCACCTTTGTTCACTGCGTGACATGGTTCTCACCTGCATGACTGAATGAGATGCGGGGGGCAGGATTCGAACCTGCGAACCGATAAGGAATGGGACCTAAACCCACCGCCGTTGACCAAGCTGGGCGACCCCCGCGCAAACTGATGGCGGCGCCTCTTGGATTTGAATGAAACGCTTCAAGCGTGTGCTTCAAATCCAGCTGAATTGATGATGTGGAGCACGGTGGATATCGTTATTTCAGCGGATGTGGTGACTTTTCCAGTACCCTTGGAATGAGAGATTTCAGCCTTGAGAATTCCTGGAGTTGATTCCAAAACTCGATTGATTCTGCTGGAGCACCCATCGCACGTCATTCCAGCAATAGAGACGGCATGTACAGCTTGGTCCATGTGATGATGAAGAAGTGGTGTGATTTGAACTCATTCACTGATGGGGCTCCACCAGCGCAATACCAGCGAATTTGCCACTACGCTGACCGACGAGAGCGACATTGCTGCAGCAGCGAAAGCCGGTGGGAGCAGGACGCCGGTGAATGGCAGCGCAATACCCATGGCCAATGGAATTCCCACTGCATTGTAGACAAACGCCCAACCAAGGTTCACTCGAATTCGGCGCATGGTGCTCTTCCCAAGATCCAATGAGGAGACAGCATCAATCAAGTCGTTTCTCAACAAGACAAAGTCAGCAGCGTCCATGGCGATGTCTGAACCCGCTCCCATAGCAATTCCCACGTGGGCGGTAGAGAGAGCTGCTGCATCGTTGATTCCATCTCCAACCATGGCGACGTATCGCCCTTGATTTTGCAACTCTTGAACATGAGCAGCCTTCTGGTCCGGTTTCACTCCGGCAACAACCGTGTTTATTCCAACTTCTTGAGCGACCGTTTCAGCGGCCTCTTTTCGATCACCGGTCAACATGATGACGTCATAACCGGCTTTTTGGGCTCTTTGAACAGCCTTTTCTGTGGATTCACGAATCCTGTCCCGTGCTTCAATCCAGCCAAGCAATTTCAACCCTTGACTTACCAACACGAGCGTAACACCTTTGGTTGCAGCAGCACTGAGCTTTCCGAAGATTTCTTCGCTGATTTGAACACCTATTTCTTCCATCAGTTCGATGTTACCTACCGCAACTAAGGCGCCATCCTTTTCGCCAATCATCCCCAGCCCAGGAAGCGTTTGGATTTCGGTCAGTTGTGGGCGAGTTGAGGTCACATTCGACCACGAGGTGAGAATGGCGTCCGCAAGAGGATGCGTTGATTCGGCTTCAAGAGAAGCAGCAATGGAAAGAATTTCTTTCACTTCGCAATCAAGCAACTCAATATGGCTTACTCGCGGTTTTCCTGATGTCAACGTCCCCGTTTTGTCGACGATGAGCGTGTCAACTCTGTGGGCGTGTTCGAGTGCTTCTATGCCTTTGATGAGCAATCCGTTTCGGGCGCCTACGCCTGTGCCAACAATCAACGCTGTCGGTGTAGCCAAGCCCAGAGCGCACGGGCAAGCGATGACGAGGGTGGACACCAACACCATCATGGCCAATTCTAAATTTGAATCCATGGGATTGTACGACGCTGAATCGGGATACAGCCACCAAAATATCGCCGCTGTGAACGCAAACACGACGACAACGGGGACAAAAACCGAAGCAACTCGGTCGACGAGCCGTTGTATTGGGGCCTTGCCCATCTGTGCATCCTCAACCAGTTGAATGATGTTTGCAAGCAAGGTATCTTCGGAACTGTGCGTGGTACGAATGAGAATTGTTCCATCGAGAACGAGCGTTCCTGCCGAGACGTGTTCTCCTTCTTTCTTTCGAACCGGGTAAGGTTCTCCGGTCATCATTGAGGTGTCAATACTGGCTTTTCCTTGGTGTACTACGCCGTCGAGAGGAACAGTTTCGCCGAGTAAAATTTTGATCAGCGAACCAATCGGGACTCCGGCGACATCTTGCATATCGGTATGTCCAAGTTCTTCATCGATGACCAAGCGAGCTCGCTTTGGTTGTAAATCCATTAGACCGTGAACTGCATCGGTGGCTTTCAGTTTGGCACCTGCTTCCATCCAATTTCCGAGCAACACAAATCCGATGATGAATACAACTCCATCAAAGAATACATGACTTGAGTTTGAGAATACCGGCGGTAGGATGCTGAGAAGTGGCGATAAGGTGACCAAACTTGACCAAAGGAAGGCCACACTTGTCCCTAAATGAATCAGCACATCCATGTTGGCCGAACCTGAACGCAAGGCTTTCCAAGCATTGGAATGAAATTGCCATCCTGACCAAAAATAGACTGGAGCGGTTCCGACAAGAGCCAGCAACAAACGGGTATTGACGCCGTTCAGTTCACCAAAATCCTCGGCAAACATACTGAGGTAGAGAGTGGGTATAGCCATCAGCAAAGCGAGCACTACTTTCCGTGATTGAGCGCGTAAATCTTTTCGAGCATTCTCAATCATCGTTGTTCTGCCACGATGCTCTTTGGCTCCAAAACCACTCCGTTCAAGAGCAGCGATAACGCTTCTTTTCGTCGATTCAACATTGGAGTCTAAAGACACGTTCACAACGGCGCGTTGCAAGGGAAGGTTCACTGAAACGCTCTCCACCTGTTCGGCACGGAGCGTCACTTTCTCAACCGATGCAACGCACGATGCACAGGTCATTCCTGTTACATCTAAAACGAACGATTCGGTTGACATTTTACCACCTCAGCTCAACAACACCCTTGGTCTGTACATCCGGTAAGGCTCCATTCGCCTTCATCCATAGAGACGCATCCACACCCGCATGTACACATCCAGCCAACTTGATCCCAACCTTTGCCGCCTTCGGCGCGAGTGTATAGCCGCTTCATCTTGCAACCGCAATTGCACCTCTCTGCTTTGATACGAGCCATGTAACTGCGTTTAATGTAGTCAATATAAACGCTTGGTTTTGACTACAATACTACTGTGGGGCGAGGTCCAATGAGCCAGCCCATACATCCAAGCCTCGCAACCGGCAAGGGAATTTTTGGCCGAGTTGAACGACCGGCTCTTGTTCTCCTCGAGCATCTGGTTCGGCTGGTATGACCGCAAGCCCATATTCGTCGATGCTCATTTGGGTTTTACCACCGATTTGGCGCAGATGCATCCGGCCGTGAATTGCGCCATCGTCTGCTAAGTCAAGGAAAATCCAAGGTGTACGCAAGCCGGTAATTCGAGCGGGCCACGAGGTATGTTCCAAGGGCGTGGATTCTGTAGAACTTTCACCTCCGATTTTCCCACCGCGCAACAAGTGTAGGTGGTACGCATTCGCTACAAGTTCCCACTCCATTCGCTTGGCTGTGTGACCTTGTTCGCTGCAATGCTTGGCTATTTTTGCCGTTTCTTCGAGAGAGTGAACCCATTGCTCTGCTCGCAAGTGTGCTTTGAGTTGCCGGTGTGCCATGAGGTCGGGGTAGCGTCGAATCGGGCTGGTGAAATGCACATACGCATCGAGATTTAACCCAAAATGACCAAGATTTTCTTCACTGTAACTGGCCCGTTGCATGAGGTGGAACAATCCTTGGTCCACCACTCTGCGAACGGGTCCTTTGAGTTCGGAGGCTTGCTCTTGAGCTTTATCCAGAGCATCGAGAATCTCCTGGCGTGCATCAGCATCAAGGACGCTGTCCAGGTATTCCGGCGTGTCGTTGCTGGTTGTTGTTTCACTCTCCAGCCCAGAAACATCAACTGAGCCGCCAGCCCATCCTGCCAGTAAGTCTGCCAGTTCACCTTCTTCGGATTGGCCGTGCGTCCGATAACTTGGAAGGGGCAGTTCGATGTTAACGCCCAATGCTGAAAGTTTTGCATTCAGTTCTTCCACTTCCACGGCATCAGGCGGCGTGTGGCAACGCCATGGTAGCGGTGCACCGGCTTTACCCAGTAAATGCCCGACTGAGGCATTGGTTGCGACCATGAACGATTCGATCATTTGTGTGGCGGCGTTTGGCCATTTGATTTCGACTCGAATGTTTTCGTCACCATGCAATCGAGGCCGGAGTTCTGCATTTTGGATGTTAAGGCGAACTTCTTTTTTCTGCCAGGAATCGGCCAGTTCAAACATGTCGGTAAAGCGTGGATTGTCCAAAGCATCTTCGTAAGCCATGTTTTCAACAACCCGAATCACGGCTTCAAACGCCTTGCATTCGACGATGGTATCGTCGTTGCCAATTTCCATTGAAACAACCATTGCAAGACGGTCAACGCCAGCACGCAGGGAACAGAGGTCATCGGCCAGCCGTGGCGGCAGCATCGGGAGAACGGTGTGCGGCAGGTAGACCGATGTTGCCCGAGCGCGAGCGGCGGTGTCCAAACGGGTGTCCGGCTCAACATAATGAGCCACATCAGCAATGGCGACCCAAAGGGTTCGGATACCGTCCTTCTCAACCAAGCAAACAGCATCGTCGAAATCTTTTGCATCATGAGGGTCAATGGTTACGAACGGAAGGTGTCTTAGGTCACTGCGATGATTGGAAAGTTCACCTTCACCGTCAACTTCAGGTAGCCGTTCAGCAGATTCCACCAGAGCCTCATCGTACGTCCGGGGAAATGGATTCCAGCCGCCTTTGCGTTTGTTTTCGAGCCGCAAGTCCAACAGCGAGCGTGCATTCAACCGCCCAGATTGTATCAGCAGCAATGCCATACTGGGTTCAGCATCTCGAAACCGTAGTCCTGAGCGCCTGTTAGCGATAAATCGGGCTTCTTTTACCAAATCGAAAGTGCCCCAAGTGCGGACGACTGTGTCCGGGAGCAGAGAGAAGGAGGAGGGGTAATCTTGTCCACCCAGATGAGCCAGCCAAACTTCTTCGAGCAGTGAATATCTCTCAGCATCTCTTCCACTGGTGTTTTCTGGAGCATCCGGGCCACTGAGGGCTGGACGACCATGAAGTCCGGTCGAGCCTTTGGTTGCGTGTACTGCGCTGAATGCTTGCCAGTCGAGTACAGCCTCTTTGATGCGTTTGATTTCATCAGGACTGCGAATCCGGACCTTCTTGTCTTCCACTTGAACGAAGTTTTCGCTTTTTGCACGGGCATGTGCCATCGTTTCATCGATGGAACTGCGAAACACCCGTTCCGGTCGAGAATCACCAGCATATTGCTTGCCTAGGTCTTCTTTATCGATAAGGAATGTAGCAATTTCTTCACTGCTCCAAGATTTCTTCCACAACTCTTCTTGGGCGGCAAAGTGACTCGCTAAACGCTTCCATAACCGCTCGACATCAGAGATTTGTGGTCCTTTTTTGTTCTTCTTTGAACCACGGTTGTTCCGTTTCTTGCCTTGGCCCATGAACCCACCTACAATCCAGAGTTCTTAAGATTCTCAAGCGCTTTCACTTGTTCTTTCGAGAGTTCATCGTAATCAGGCAGTACGAATTCAAGTTCTAAATCGCCACCGTCGTAACCTGCTCCGGCGATACGAAGGCGGTCTCCAACCATCGTTTCAGGTGAGACGGTGAGCATTATTTTCTTGTTTGAAGGCAGTTGAACTTTCACCTTTCCCCCGAGCATGAGGGTGCTGAAGGGAGTCGGAACTTCTTGCACAAGCATCTTTCCATCCCAGAAACGACCTTCGCCGAAATGAATGCGTATGGTCAACATCACATCGCCGGCTGCACCTTCAGGGTGATCGTGGCCTTGACCCTTGAGACGTGATGTCGTTCCATGTTTGACGCCGGGTTTCACCCGAGTTCTGAGCGTAACTGAAGTTGGCTCCATCGTTCCTGCAGCATTTGGCTTAAGCCGCTTGAAGGTGAATGGAAATTGACCCCCCTGCTCGGCCTGTTCTGCGGTAAGTTCGAGGCTGACGCTGATGTCAGCACCTTTGGGCCGTTGTTGGCGTTGTTGCGGTTGACCTCCCATCCCGCCGAAGGGGTTTCCACCTCGAGGACGGCCACCTCCGCCGAACATTTGCCCAAGAATATCTTCCATGCCTCCACCGCCACCGCCGAAGGGGTTACGACCGCCTCCACCGCCAAACATCGATGACATTCGTTGTTGTTGTTCGTATTCGTTCCGATCTTTGGCGGTAGCAATCGATTCATAGGCTGCTTGAACTTCTTTGAATTTGGCCTCGGCCGAGGCATCGCCTTGATTCCGGTCGGGGTGGAACTGGCGAGCTTTTTTGCGAAAAGCCCGTTTGATTTCAACATCGCTGGCATTTCGACCTACGCCCAACACTGAATAGGGGTCTTGCTTCGCCATTAAGCGCCCTTCAACGCCACTCCCACATCAACCCTCGCAACGTAATTTACGAAACTTTGAGGTCGAGAAACTCCTGTAATCGCGACGGAGTGGTTATAATTGAAGGGTAGGTGGCATTGAAAGCCCGAGGTTGTACCATGTCTGGTGAAAATGCAGAAAACCGCTCATTTGAAGAAAAAGTACAGGACCGTCAAGACTGGATTGAGTCCCAATTCCGTCGTATTTCCCGTGGTTCATGGGCCCGTATCATTCGCATGGCTCGTAAGCCTACGCCTCAAGAATTCAAACAAACTTCCATTATTTGTGGTATCGGATTGTTTGTATTGGGCGCTATTGGTTTTGCCATGCTCGTCCTTATGGACAATTTCTTCCCTTGGATGTTTGATGTGTTGAACATCGGTAACTGAGTGAATACAGGAGATGAATGAAATGAGTGAAGCATTTGTAGCATACGTTCGATTTGAAGAAAAACTCCTCTTGCTGCGACGCAGCAAGTCTGATGGCGACTTCCCAGCATTGTGGGATGGCGTTTGGGGAATCGGCGATACAGCCGAAGAAGTTCTCGCCCGCGTCTCTGAATCCACTGGAATCCCAGTCGACTCTCTCCACTACCAAGGCTCCGGCCCTGAGCGTGGTGTTGACATGGGCCGCTCTCTGGTCGATGTTGTGCCGGTGTTGGTTGTCTCGAACACAGAGGAAGTGACTCCAAACGGTCGTTACACTGAAGCAGAATGGATTGACCCAGGTACGCTGCAAAACTACAATTGTATTTTCTCCAATCTCGATATGGAGAACAACAACAAGTTGTTCGGAGAAATGTACGGTTCAGTCGGTTCGTTCCTTTACATCGTAAAGACCGCAATCGGTTCAGAGAAGCGCGTTGCTGACGAGATGTACAATCGTCTTCACGGCAGTGGTTCGCTCACCTCTTTGCTCCCAGATATCATGTCGATTCTTCACCCTACAGGGATGCGAGGATATCTTTTCATTGAATCCAGCGCTCTTCACCACGTTGAGAAGTTGATCGGCCGCTCCGGCGGTCGAGACCCAGCAGCTCGCCGTGGATTGAACCAAACCCCACTCAAGAACGCCAAGACCGTTCTTCCTGGTGAAGCACCTCTTGCCGACATTCTACCGTACCTCGAACCAAAGGCAGTGACCTCTGGAATCGAAGTCGGATGCATCGTCGAAATTGTTACTGGTGCGTTCAAGGGCGAGAAAGCTCGTGTCCTCAGTGTGGCAGAATCCAAGGAAGAAGTCAGCATGGAGTTGTACGAACAACCTATCCCAATGACCCTCAATATGCGTGGCGACCACGTTCGTGTCGTGGAGCGTGTCGAGTGATTATATTGGGCTAAGCGACTCAACCCTCTTCGCACAGCGCGATTATATAGGGGTGTTTTGTCGGCTGAATGCCCACATAGTGAGCAATGGAGTTGAAACAATGCCGAAACCTTGGACATCCGAACTCATCAAGAAGGCTCTTGGTGTAAAGAAGTGCAACGGCAGTCTCGATGCCGCGACCGAAGACCTCTCTCTTGAGAAAGCAATGGATGTTGCTCGAGACAAGAACGGTCAAGGTCACCTGACCGGAGCCGATCTTAAGGCACAAACAAAAGAAATCATTGGAACCTGTGTTTCAATGCGTGTCAAGATTGACGGTCACTGGGCCAATGACGCCCTCGAAATCATTAGCAAAGGAGAATGGGACGAGCGGTTTAACTGAAACTCACGAGCCGTGGTAGAGGCGCCTCGAGCGTCTCGCTGACCACAGAGGTGATTAAAAATGGAAGAAAAAATTAACCAGGCAATTAAAGGAGCACTTGAAAGTGCACCAAAGAGAAAGTTCGTTGAATCGTTGGATATTGCATTCACGATTCGTGACGTTGACTTGAAAAACCCGAACAACCGTATCAAGGAAGAGATTCGTCTTCCATCTGGTCGCGGTCGTGAACTCAAAATCGCCATGTTTGCTGCTGGAGAAGCTGCAACAAAAGCAAAGGCTGCAGGTATTCACGTCATCACTCCTCAAGAAATTGAAGACCTTGGCGGTAACAAAGGCAAGGCAAAGAAGATTGCAAACGCTTTCGACTTTTTCCTCTCTGAAGTCCCTCACATGGGACTGATTGGACGATACCTCGGTGTTGTTCTTGGTCCTCGTGGCAAGATGCCTCGTCCAGTCCCTCCAACACTCGACCCTGCCATCATCGCAGCAGGTCTTCAATCAACTGTCGTTGTTAAATCCGGTGACAAAATGACGTTCCAAATCGCTTTCGGTACGGTCAGTCAATCTGAAGAAGAACTCTACGCCAACGCAATGGAAGTCTACAACCGTGTCATCTCCAAACTTGAGCGTGGAATTGGAAACATTCGTTCTCTTTACATCAAGACAACGATGGGTCCTTCTCAAATGGTCGAGGTGATTAATTGATTCCTAAGGTCGTTTCGTGGAAGAAAGACACCGTCAAAGATTTGGTGGATTTGCTGAAGAGCGGAGACACCATTGCAGTCATCGACGTTCACGGCGTTCCAGCCGGTGCAATGCTCGGTATGCGTGCATCACTTCGTTCAGACATGAAGATTCAAGTCGCCAAGAAGCGATTGATGAGCATTGCTTGGGAACGAGCTGGATTCGAAGACTCAAACTTGAACGAAATGTTCGAGGGTGCGATACAACCAGCATTGGTTTCCTCTTCAAACCTCAACTCCTTCGAACTCTTTACCGAACTTAAGAAGACAGAAGCAGGCCGTGCCGCTAAGGAAGGCGACGTCGCTCCTCACCAAATTGTTGTTGAGAAGATGGATACCGGTATGCCACCTGGCCCAATAGTTGGTGACTTGAACTCGGTAGGCATTCCTGCGAAGATTATGGGTGGCTCGGTTCAAATTCAGAAGCGAACAGTTGTTCTTGAAGCAGGCGATGTTTTCGAAGGCGACATGGGTATGATGCTCTCGAAGATTGGAATAAATCCAATCGTCACCGGTCTACGTTTGTGCGGTACGCTTGAAGGTGGGACTTTGTTCGCTCCAAGTACGCTTGACATCGATTACGAGCAATTCGAAACCGACCTCATCAGTTACGCCGCAGGTGCATTCAACCTTGCGTGCAATATCACATGGTTCACAAGTCAAACCATGCCAACAATTCTTGCAAAGGCCAGCCGAGAGGCAATGGCCGTTGCATTGGAAGCTGCAATCACAACTGCAGAAACCATGCCACATCTCGTTGGACGAGCACACAACGGCGCTATGGCCGTTGCTGGACAGCTTGACAGCGACGCACTCGATGAAGAACTTGCCAACATGTTGGGCGCAGCAGCATCCGCTGCCGCATCCGCTGCAAGTTCATCTGACAGCACTTCTGAGGTACCAACTGAAGCCGAAGAAGAGGAAGAAGAGGAAGAAGAGGAAAGCTTCGGCGGACTCGGAGATCTATTCGGTTGAACTACACAATGAGGTGAAAAAATATGGAATACGTATACGCTGCTATGCTACTGCACGCTGCTGAAAAAGACATTGACGAAAAAACCGTGAGCGCCATTCTAAAGGCTGCTGGCGTGAAAGCTGACGACGCTCGAGTGAAAGCACTGGTTGCTTCACTTGCTGGTGTTGACATCGCTGATGCAATGACCCAGGCTGTCGCCGCTCCTGCCGCTGCTGCTCCAGCAGCTGCTGGTTCATCTGACGCCCCTGCCCCTGTTGAAGAGGAAGAGGAAGAAGAAGAAGAAGCTGGCTTCGACGGTCTTGGATCCCTTTTCGGTTGAAACAGGTATCGAGCGCCGCCGAGCGCACTTGGTACGCGACATGCTCGCGTCCAGTGAAGCACGGTAGTCCCACTCGGTCCTACCCGCGGAATACCTCGCCTGAAAGGGCGGGACTGTGGGAACACCGTGCATACAAGCGAATCAAACTTCGAGTTTGATCTGAAACATTCACTGCAGCCGTAAGGCTGCCCAAATCAAGACGCCTTCATCGGAGTGTTGATGCCAACCTGTCGATTGGAACATCCATGGTGCGACGAGCGACTCAAGATTTTGAAGTCAGTGTCTCGCCCGTTCAATCGATTAAGGTGTTTCGGCTTCTTGCCGAAGAAGCCGGCTGGTCCATGGAACGTCATGAAGGTTCGCGGATGGTCGACCGGTTCGCTATCATCATGCCAATGACCCAAACCACTCGAACGTTGGGTCTACGAATTCTTGATGGACCTTTACGAGGTCTTGAAGTCACAAGTTGGTCTGAAACCCGTGGTTCATCTGGAGCCCTCAACATGATTTCTTGGGTTTTACCCGGCGGACTTGAACTCCCCCTCACTCAATTGCTTCTCCAGCATTGGGTCTCTCGTTTGCCCCGATGCCCGTGGCGTTGGAGTTTTGGAGAACGGTCAAAGATTGGTTTCCTTCTGCCGGTGTGGAAGAAATCGCGAAAGAACTTTGCCAAGTTAGGTTTTTCAGTTGGTCAAAACGACTGGCCAAACAGTCCAAGAAAGCCGTGGATGGATTCTGAATCCGAGTGATTTGGCGACTAAAATCTTCTTTTTTACATCCAGTTTGCGCTTGTCAATTGACCGAAAGTCATAGAGGTTGATGCTTCATCGGTTGGGGTGAGGGCGAACCAAATGATGACGTTGGACGATTTGAAAACCAACCGAGACACCCAAATTACCGTGGGGTGCATCGCCTTTTTCCTTATCGCTTTTCCACTCTACTTCTCGTTCGCAGCCAGCGGTGTATCCAGCGTGGCCGGGACTCGGGGTGTTGGCGATTACCAAATCAACGGCAACCTCACCTACGTTCAATTGACCGACGGCATCGAATACATTGCCGATGGTGATACGTACATGATTGACGATCTTCACACTGACGCCATTGATGATGCTGAAGACATGAACATCGTTGGCGTGCGTGTTGTCATGTCCTACGGTGAAATTGAAGAAGATGGAAATGGACCTCTGTGTACCGGTCCCGGTTCCGGACAAGATGCTGCTGATACAATTACAGGTACGGCCATGCACGCAGGTTTCAACGGCACAGCTGATGGACAAAACAACGGTGGAAGTGGCGAACATGAAGTCGTTGTCGAATGGTTCAACTCATCGATGGTTGGTGCAGAAGTTTCGGGTCTTTCTGAATCGGAAATCATCAGTCAAATCGACTCGATGGGTGCAGGCCTTGGCGCATACTCTGCTGAAATTGGCGTTTCTGCGGAAGCCGGTAATTCCCCAGTTCCAGGATGCGGCCACACAGATGACGGCGAGGAAGTCACTTTCTCTGTTGAGTTGATTGTGTTCGATTACACGATTGCACCAGTATTCAATGAAGCAGAACTTTGATTCTTTATTTGAACGCTTCAAGCTGTGAGTTTGGAGATATCGATGATTGGTGAAACTCGTTCGTGTATCATCGTAAGTAAACGGTTGAGTTCGGTTTCATCGACAGCCTCGACGCGCATCACAAGGATGGCTTCAGTGTTCGATTTACGAGCCAGATACCAGCCGGATTGTTCTGTTGATTGGCCGGAGGTGAAGCGTACTCGTACACCGTCGATGGTCGAGGATTCGAAATCTGAAAAGGCATTCTTGATGGCCTCGACGGTCTCCAGTTTCTTTTCTTCAGGGCATGGAATTTTGACTTCTCCAGTCGTTGGTAAATTAGGGGCGAGACGGGTGAGTTCTTGGCTGAAGGTTTTCCCGTCAGTTCTTGACCACAGTTCAATCAACCGTGCAGCGTTGTACAACGAACAATCAAAACCGTACCATCCACGATCAGCCATGAAGATGTGACCGCTCATTTCTGCAGCCATCAACGCATCAGGATGTTCGGCTAAGACTCGTTTCATGAACGAGTGCCCGGTCTTGGCCATCATCGGACGGCCACCAGCGGTTACAATTGCTTTCTCAACGTTCATTGAGCACTTGACATCGTAAATCAGCAAATCTTTCCCTTCTTCAGTACCAACGACATCATCGGCCAGTAAAGCGATGAGTCGGTCAGGATAGACAAAATGACCCCGTTCATCAACAGCACCGATTCGGTCACCGTCACCGTCAGCACCGAGTCCGAACTCGCAACCGTTTTCGACAACTGCCTTGCCCAAATCGACCATGTTCTTTGGACGGGTTGGATCTGCACCGTGGTTAGGTTCACTCGCATCCCAATCGCAGTACAGGTCAATGTGCTCGCATCCCATTCGGTCAAGTAAAGCCGTCATGGCTGGCCCAGGAACTGCGTTTCCGCAATCAACGGCCACCTTGACTGGACGAGCAATCGGCCCAGTGGATTCGAGAATGGCATCGAGATATGTATCCAGGTGAGGGGTATCGGTGATTTCTCCCTCTCCTTCTCGGAAGTCACCGGCAAGGAACACATCCTTCAATTCTTGAATTTCTTCACCCGCAAGAGGCAAGGTTCCACGGCACATTTTGAACCCGTTGTGGGTTGGCATTGGGAGGTGACTCGCGGTGACCATGACGCCACCATCGACTGGAAGTGTCCAACAGGCATGATAGACGCAACCGGTCGATACAATTCCTAAGTCGAGGACTTTGACGCCACCATCCACCAGACCACGCATCAGTTCGCTGGTCATTGCTGGTGACGAATCACGAATATCCCGACCGACTGCAAATGTTTCGCATTCTAGGTATGTTGCCATTGCTCGTCCAAGTCGATAAGCAAAGGCAGGTGTTAACTCGCCGGTGCCATCACCGTTCGCGAGTCCGCGTATATCGTAGGCTTTGAAACACTGAACCGGCCATTCGTCCATGCAATTGCTACCGCCTTTTCCCTTTCAAGGGTGCTGTTTGATGCTTATCTGCGCATGATGGCTGTGAGGATGAAAAAGAACGTGAAGGCGACCATCATCTGGAAAACGACATCGTAAAAGAAGGCAAGATAGGTTGTAACCAGTAAACTTGGTATGGAAAAACTGAGCAATCGCCTCCATGTCAACAGTTTCTTCGGCGGCTCTTCGATGTACGGTGAGCCAGGCATCCCATCACCTCAGAACGATGTTCGGCATGCGCCTTGAACCACAATTTCGACCAGTGCGCCTGCGGGTAATGCGGCTGCAGCGAAAGCGGCTCGTGCAGGTCGGACTTCGATGTCTTCCACCCAAGCGCCGTAGACTTCATTCATGGCAGCAAAGTCGTTGATATCGGCCAAGAGAACTTGAGCAAAACAGAGATTGTGTTTTGATAATTGGGCTGCAGCAAGCAGAGCGTCGATTTTATCCAAAGCACCTTGCGTTTGAGCCTTGACATCATCGCCCGCTTCAACATCGATTTGACCTGAAAGCCAGATGGTTCCACCTGCTTTGACGCCCGCTGAATACGGTCCGTACTTGTTCGCGCCTTCCAATTCGATTTGCTCCTTCTCCATGGGCACGCCTTGATGTCGGCTGACTTAACTTCTCGCAACAAGGCGATGCATTGAGGTTGGGTTGTTGACTGCAGCAAGCATGCGCACCTGTTGGGTCTTGGACCATCCTGCGCACGTACGACTTCTTGCACCGTTTTTGAGGGCGGGTCAAAGCAACGATGTCATCATCGCAACCAAGCGCCTCGAAGTCGAACAAATGCTTGAACAAGGTGACGGTCACATTCCACGCCGACAAACGCACTGGGTTGAACGCCCAGTTGGTGAATCACGTCGCAAGAAAGCGCTTGCTCGATGGCGTTCAAGCCATCGGTTCTTACGCCAGTGCAACCAACAAGGCGAGCCGATTCAACGTGTTGTGAGCATCGGTGCTCCGTTGGAATTGATGGCTTGGAAATCACCTTTTTTGCGGCGAAAAATAAGTTCCATCACGCAGCGTTGGTACATCACCGATACCGAGGTCAATCACACCGCTCACAATCTTGCGCTCAAATCAGCAACCGATGTTGTACTTCCGACGCACTGGAAGGAAGACTTTGATGGCGGCTTCTCCTCCAATCTCGGCGGTATTCGCTTGCATCGGCTTGATGGAGTGCACGGCCATGTCCATTTGCGTCCAGCTCAACGCCCGTCATCGGTAAGTCAACCGCCTCGGGTTCTTGTTCGAAGGCTCATCGGTAACGGCATTCATGACGACGATGAGTTGCTTGAATTCCCTGATGACATGCTCGATGGTCTACAGATTACATCCGCTGACGAGGAACACTCGATGGGCGATGTGTGGTCTCTTGACCGGCAACTTGCTGCCCATGATGCAGTCATCACTCAGTCGGTGACGCTGGCCAGTGAGGCTGCGTTACTTGGGACACCGACGCTTCTGCTTTCCAAAGCAGAACGAGGCTTCCTTGACCGTTTGGAATCCGAAGGCCACCCGTTGTTTCGGTGGAAGAAAGCATGTGAAGGAGATGAATGGAAGAACTTGCATGCACAGTTTCTCACCGGTATTCATCTGACCGATGCTCTAGAACCTGAAGAATGGCCAAATGCTCGGCAACATCTTGCGGAACTGCTCAAATCCGAACTCATTGATTGAGCCAATTTTTCAAAATGGTGAGATGATCGCCGGCGAACTCAACTTCTCCAGAGAGAAGCGTTTCAATCGGCCAGAACCGAGCATCAGCCGCATCGTCTCCAGCGACCGGTTGTTGGTGTTCATCAACTTGAATTTCATAGACCACGCTCACAATGTGTTTGCGAGGGTCACGTTTCGGCTCACCCATGACCATCAGGAGTTTTGCATCAGATCCATCCATGCCCGTTTCTTCCTTGAGTTCACGCAAAGCCGCATGCATCGGGTCTTCATCGCGTTCAACAAATCCACCAGGGAATGCCCATGCACCCTCCATTGGAGGGAACTTCCGCTGAATGAGCAAGATTTCATCGCCTCTGCGCACAGCAGAATCAGCAGCCAGAGCAGGATTCAACCACCCGTTGCATTCGTCGCACACGGTCATACAATTACTCTCCAAACCGTCGTCGTCGTTCTTGGAATGTGCGAATCGCTTTCAGCAAGTCTTTCTTCTGGAACGACGGCCAAAACACATCAGAGAAATACAACTCTGAATACGCCATTTGCCACAACAAAAAGTTGGATATGCGTTCTTCTCCACTCGTTCGAATAACCAAATCAGGGTCGGGCATGTCACCGGTGTACAAACGCTTTGAAACCGCTTTTTCATCGATATGTTCGAGTTCAAGTTCGCCAGCAGCATGCTCTTCAGCAATCGAGCGTATGGCGTCAATCATTTCTTCTCTGCTGCCGTAAGCAAGACATACAGTGAATACAAAATCGTTGTATTCTGCCGTTTTGTGTTCGGCATAATCAATGGCATCGTTAACGCTTTTCGGCAGAAGTTCGCGACGGCCAATGACCTGAACTTTGACCTTGTTTTCGTGAATACGAGGGTCGTCTGCGATTTCGCGCAGGCCTTCATTGTACAGTTTGAACAGCGTTTTGAGTTCTTTTTCAGGCCGGTTCAAGTTCTCAGTGGAAAGGGCGTAAACGGTCAGCCAAGGAATACCAATTTCTAACGTCCAGTCAAGAACCCGTTCAAGCTTTTCTTTTCCGATGCGGTGGCCAATGCCTGTTGCAAAGTTGCTCTTCCAAGCAAAGCGACGGTTACCGTCCATGATGATGGCGAGGTGTTGAACCTTGACATCGTGTTCGAGGACTTCTCGTAGAAGTTTGGACTCAACCGCATGGCCAAGCACATCCCCCATCCGTTCCGAGATACCCATGGTCACCGCCTCCATGCCTGCGTAGCGTACACATCGTATGATGTCATCCCCTGCGTATGCTCCAGCCGAAAGGCGAGACTTGAGAACCTCCACCCCTTCGCATGAGCATGGACGAACCAGCATGGTGGCCTTCTGGCATCGCGCTCTCTTCCATTGACGAAGTGCGTTCTGAAGGTATACTTCGAACCTCGTTTGGAAAAACAACGGCGTGGGATTTTGAATCCTACCTTCAACCAAATCAGTGGAACACTTCACCTGAACTTGGCGTACAGTGGGGCGATTGGGATTTTGAAGTTCAAACCGTCGAGATTCACTCGGTGACGCAGCACGGTCTTGTTGTCACCCTGAACGACGCATATCATGCATCCATTCTCCCGTTCGGAGTTGGTGATGATGTCTCGAGGCTGTCTCGATACGAACCCTGGAACAGTGCACTGCTGGAGCAGTCGGTGTTGCTCCCCATTGCAGGATGGACGGTTGATGGAAGCGACAGAATCTTAATTTATCCACACTATGAACTCAAGCCATTTGATGGCCAAACGTCAACGGTGATGGACGTCACCCGTCAACTTGGAGCAATGCACACCGCACTGGTTAAGTTCTCTACACCGAACACTGAACGTCGCTGGAACGACCGTTTGAAAGCGATTGAAGACGAATTGAAATCCAACACAATGTGGCGCGCCCCCCACGCCAACGCTACCGTGGGCCTGCCTCGCCTCCACCTCTCGTTCAATTCGCTGACCGATATGGACGGCGTGCTGAACTTCGTACCCATGCCCCGTTCATTGGCAGAACACCTGCTGTGTGAAAACGACCGTCTTCCTTCACTTGCAACGTTGATGATACTCGAACACCAGTGGGCTCGAAGAGACGGTTTGAACGAACAGCAGCGCCAAGAGTTGTTGGAAGTTTGGGGCAAATCCGTGCCTGCTGAATGGTCAAGCCGTACAGCGTTATCCACCGTTCGCGGAGGTGCTTGGGTCTGGCGATACCATGCAACGCTGCTCGAGTTCGCTCAAGCGACTGCGTTTGCGGATGATTCAGTCAAGAACGATTGCCGGAACTGGTTACGTGATGTTTCACGTCTTCAAGCGCATTTGGGTACCTTACGTATGTGGAAATCGGGTCAATGGGTTGGCATAACCGGCCTTGCGGTCGCTTTTTTCTCGTATCGCATGGATACATTTGCACCCGAACAAAGTCTCGTTTTGGCCTTGCTGAGTCTTGGAGCAGTGGTAGCCTCCAACGCCGTGTATCGATTCAAAGATCCGAAGGCGTATTGATTAAGCGTTCATCATCATTCGAGCATCGAAGAATTTCAGATTCTTCGTCTTGGCGAGTTGCATCAATCCGAGCAGGAAGGCTTCCTTTGCTTCACGCTCCGGTGCGCCACCGGCTACATCCCAGTACAGGTTAAGCGACAAGTCGAGCGATTGTGTCGAGAGATTCGATACTTGACACCACGAACTTTCGTGCTTGACGGTGACTGCTGACGAAGTGATGAGTTCCATCACGCCATCACAAAACGCTGCAACATCGTCTGGATTCGAGTTGAGGTCCAAGTGAAGCAACGATTGCCATCGGCGCCAGCGTCGCTTGCCGAAGTTCTCGATTGGCGTGTTGACCAAGTTGGCGTTCGGCACAGTGACCACCGTATCTGCTGCTGTTCGAACAAGGGTTGTGCGGAGGCTGATTTCCATGACTTCACCTTCAACTGAATCAACAATCACCCAGTCACCGACCTTGAACGGTCGGTCGAGCAGAACAGTGGTTGCTCCAAACAGATTGGAAATCGTGTCTTTTGCGGCAAGGGCAAGAGCAAGTCCAGAGATTCCCAAACCAGCAATCAGCGAGGTGAGGTTGAAGCCCAATGCATCGGCGATAAACACCGCACCCAGGGCGATGATAATGAACCGTAATAGGCTTTCAACAGCGGAGATAAGCGTCTTTTCAGAACCGTCAAGTTCGCCGTCTTTGTCAAACAATTCGACAACATCTTTGACGATGGCAACCAAACGGAAAGCCCAAACGACCATCGATAAAGCGAAGACGAATTGGAGCAGATTGGGTAGCAAATCTTGCAGTACACTCGGGAGAATGAAACTGTTGTCTTCTTCGACATGGAGCTTGACCAGAGCGTTGAATATGTACAAGGTAATTCCTGCACCGGCAGCAGTTCCAAGCGCCTTGTCAGAGTCTTTGACCGTTTTCGATTGAATCGATTCCGAAGGAATTATTTTTTTCAGAACTCTTGGCGCCATCAGCATGGTGGCAAATCGAGCAAGGATACCAATCAACAGAAGCCCGATTAACACCGAAACTGTGAGGTAATTGAGTCCGAATATTTGGTCCATCCAAACCGAATCCGCTTCAGGCGTGAGGAGGTTGCTCATAACCCCTCCAGTGAGTGCTCCTATTGGTCACTTCCGCATGTTTTCTGTCCCCTTTGGGGACAATCGCGGTCACGAACGCTTCAAGAAGTCAAGCGGTTTGGGTCAATTGATACCATGATGCAAAACGGCAAGGTTCTCCGCACTCGCCCCTCGTTTGGAGTCCTCATTGTGCTCCCGCTTTTGTTGTCTCTGTTCGCACCAATTGCAAACGCTAACTTCGCACAAGAAGAGCCAACTGGGACCACTCCAGGAGACATTTGGTCTGATGATTACAACGACATGATTTTCCCTTGGGCTTCGGCCAATGACCGCGCGTTGCAATTCAAAGAATACCACTCTTACGATACGATGAAAGATCGCATGATGCGTTTAGCCGAAGACAACCCCGATATTTTCCAGTTCCATGAAGGTATGAACGGCGGTACAAATGCACGAGGCGAAGAAGTCACAGCCGATGCCTACGAAGGTTGGTATTACGGTCACGCATCCCCATGGCTGAAAATTACCGGTGATGTTCAAGGCGGTGAATACAATCCCTATGTCGGCGATACCGGCAATTACGCTGATCGTCACGATGTGATGATTGTTGGCAATCACCACGCTCGTGAGTGGATGTCCTACACCGTGGCCCTCATGCAAATGGAAGTCATTGCCTTTTCCTATGACAACATCGGATACGACAACGACGGTGATGGCCTCATTGACGAAGACCCGTGGGGCGATGCTGACGGCGACGGTATCCTTGATGACGACGGTGACTGTCTTGCTCTTGCGACCTCTCCAACGAATTATCAAGACTCCAACGGCGATGGTACCAATTGCGGTCCGGGCGATCTTGGAGTCGATGAAGACTACTCTGAGCAGTTCATCACTGATTTGGTGAACTCTCGAGAAATCTATCTTATTCCAATGCTGAATGTTGACGGTAATATCTACGACCGTGACGTATACATGCCTGGCCAATGCCCGAATGAAGATCCTTGGGACTGCTCGGCAGCCGGTTGGAGAAAGAATCTACGTGATAACACCGTGACAGGAGTAACTCCGATTCCTGATTTGGATGAAACAGTTGATGAAGGCTGTGACGGCGTTGACCTCAATCGAAACTACCAATTCGAGTGGGGTGCACCTCTGGGTGCTACTGGCCCACTGTTCCCTGGTGCATGTTATGCAGGCCAGAATAACGACGTGTACAACGGACCGGTCGACGATACAGATAACGACGGGGACGGACAATTCAATGAAGACCACGTCGATGGAAAAGACGACGATGCTGATGGCCTTACCGATGAAGATTGGTGGGGCGGAAACACCGAGCCTGAAACGAAATTCATTCAGGACTTGACTGAAATGAACGATGACACAGGCGACGGTTCAAGCGAGTTCAAAGCGACCATCACTCACCACTCCTTCTCGGAACTCATTCTCTACCCGTGGGGTCACTGCACAAATTGCCAGAGCCCTGACCATGAACAACTCAAGTATCACGGCCAGCAAATGGCGGACATGACTCAATATGCAAATCTGCAATCCTCGGACCTCTACCCAACATCTGGAGATTTCTGCGACTGGCATTACGGCGTTCACGGCTCTTACTGTTACACCTCCGAAATTGGAACGGCATTCCACCAACAGGAAGAAGACATTGACCACATTGCCGTGCGAAACCTTGGAACTGGATTCTATATTGCTGAAATTGCCGACAGCCCTCGTGAGCGTGCAGACTTGGCCATCGCCAACATCTCCCAGCAAAACTATCTCAGGCCAGGGGACAAAGTCGAAATTCCATCTGAGGGAGATATTCCAATCGATCTGTGCGTCTCTGCTCAGTTCCCATACAGCGAAACCAAAAGCAAAATCGAATGGCGCACCGTCAAACCAAGTCGGCTGCAAAGCGATTACGGGCCACGAGAATGGGCTACAACTCCGTGGCAGACCGTTGAGGTAAACATGATTGAAGACGAATCGTGCTCACTCCCTGACGGCAACGGTACCGTGTTACGCGGTATGGTCCCGATTTCGGAGACAGCAATCGGTAAGCTCCATTACAAAGCCACGTTATCGACACTTTCAGGTTCTGATTTATTCCAATATCCTGCAGAGGGTGCGTACTATGAAATTGATTTGTCGTACCGGGCTGCATACGGAAGTTTCCTCGGTTCTCTGTTCATGTTCGCCCTCACGGCGACCTTTGTTTGGGGTGGATTGGCAGTGTGTCTGCGGATGATGCTCTCGGATGGAGAAGAAATTGATTTGGCCGCACCTGAGTCGACTGAAATCGAATCTTCAGAGGCTGTACTGATTGCGGAGAACGCTTGAGGAGGGGTATGAATGGCAGAAGATTCCGACCAATTTAACGGCCGTATGGGCCTTATCTTCGCTTCCATCGGTGCTGCTATCGGTACCGGTAACATCTGGCGATTCCCTCGAATGGTCGGTGCCAACGGCGGAGGTACATTCCTCGTCCCGTGGCTGTTTTTCTTGTTCATCTGGTCGATTCCGCTGGTGATTGCTGAATACGCCATGGGTAAGCGAAGCCGTACGGGTACCATCGGTACGTTCCGTATCTTCGCTGGAAAGAAATTCGCTTGGATGGGTCTTTGGACCGCTTGGATTTCTACCGCTATTGGATTCTATTACGCCGTTGTTTCAGGCTGGACCATCAAGTACTTCCAACTCGGAATTACCGGTGCACTCAACGGCGAGGGCGTCGACACGACAGAAGTATGGAACGCCTTCTTACAGAACCCTGGGCAGGTTATTTTCTTCCAATTCTTGGTCATTGCCTTGACCCTTGCCGCAATTTGGAAGGGAGCGAAAGCGATTGAGAAGGTGAACTTCTATCTGATGATTTCACTGTTCGCTTTGCTGTTCTTGACGCTGTTCCTCTCGCTTTGGATGGACTTCTCAGACGGTTCTCTTGATGGGGCACTGTTCATGTTTACCATTGACTTTGACATGCTGTTTGAACCGGAAGTGTGGATCAACGGGTTATCACAATCGGCTTGGTCGTGTTCTGCAGGGATGGGTATGTGCATCACGTATGCGGTGTACATGAGTAAAGACGAGGACACCGTTCTCAACGCTTTCACCATGGGACTTGCCAACAACAGCATTTCGATTATCGCTGGTCTTGCCGTTCTTTCCGCAATTTTCGCAGTCAACCCAGACCCATTGGGGACCGTTACCGAAGGCTCCTCCGCTATCACCTTCCTTGCGCTTCCTGAAGTGTTCGCTCAAGCACCGTTTGCACCCGTTGGCCCACTGTTCATGATGGCGGGCTTTTTCTTGGCGCTGTCTTTTGCCGCGATGACTTCAATGATTTCAACCGTCGAATTGTGCGTACGAAACTTCGTTGACCACGGTTTTGAGCGAGAGAAATCCGTTGCACTTACCGGCATCGCCTTGTTCCTGTTCGGACTACCATCCGCTATCATGTGGATCAAACTCGACGACGGCGGGGTAGCCTTCCCACAATTCTTGGAAGTCCAAGACCACATCTGGGGCTATGGATTGATGTTCTCAGGTCTTTTCATTGCTTTCTCAATTTGGAAGTACGGCTACATGCGCTGGAAGTCTGGCGTTGAGGCAGGCGTTGCTCCTCCAGGTTTCAAGGGATACCTTGGCTTTGGTGTCTCGGCTTTCCGTGATGATTTCATCAACACCGGTGACAACGATATCATTGTCGGACGCTGGTGGGATCTACTGATGTACTTGGCCTTCCCAATCTTGTTCTCTGTTCTCATGTTCTCGTACTTTGCCGACATGATTGCCAACACGGACAATGTGTGGAATCCAGCAAATCCAAACGGTCTTGGCATCATCTTGCTGTTCTGGGGCGTTATTGCGGCGTTGTTCATCTCGTTCAACAAGTTCCTCATCCGTCGACCACTCTACCGAAACATTCCGAAAGGAGCGGACGTCGATATCTCAACATTGCCTGGTGGCGACGACGAACTGGTCGTTGCGCTTGGCGAGATTGCGCCTGGATTTGAGCACTTGTCGAAAGATTACTCCGTTGAAGCCGAACTTGTTTGAGGTGAAGCGATGGACGACCTCGTCGAGACGTTGGCGATTGGGCTGATCGTCTCACTGATTCTCATCGTTGTTTCTTGGTGGTTTTGGAAACGCTACGACCGTCCGAGTGAAGCTCAATTGGAACGAGAAGAATCGATTGCTAAGAAGAAGGAGGAAACTCGGATGTGGCGTGCCGTTGAGGCGCAAATGGAGCAAGAAAAAGCAGCGCTTGAGGAAAAAGCACTGTACGAACGCCGTAAAGCCGAGGAACGAGCACGAGCAATGCCTCCCCCGAGCAGTGAAGTTTCCGATGCTTTCGCAGCCTTCAGCACCGAACGGCAAGCAAAGCCTTCATTCGAACAATCAGAATCTGCACCTTCTGCTGAAGCAGCGTTGGCAGAGTCAATGTTCGAAATCCGTGATGACGATGTATTGGACATCGAAGAACCGGTCGAGGTACGTCAAGACCAAGGCGTTCTTCTCGAAGAGGGTCAAGCGCTTCCGGATATGCCTGAAGATGTTGAACTTGAGGATGTTGAACCTGAAGATGAAACATTCAACATTGAACAAGCAATCCCCCCCGCACCGGATTTGGATGCGTTGATAGGCACCGACTCGAGTAAGGACGAGGAAGCCTGGCCAACAACGGATGAACTTCCAGCAGATGATGTAGACTGGAGCGATAATTGGTTCAAAAACCTCGAAGAAGAATGACCGATGAAAACGCTCGTTCTCTCCGTGTTCAAAGCGAAGAGGTGATGAACAGTCGGTTCGTGGAACGTTCATGGTGCAACGCCCTCGCGGAACCCGTGACTTCACCCCCAAGGTGATGGCGCGTCGCTTGGCGTTTGAGCAACTCTTGGAAGAGCGTGCTCGCCGTCACGGTTTTTCTCGCATTCAAACGCCAATTTTCGAGTCGTTGGATTTGTTCACAGCCAAGTCAGGCCCAGGTATTGTCTCACAATTGTACGCCTTTGAAGATAAGAGTGAACGACAATTGACGCTTCGTCCAGAATTAACGGCTCCAGTCATGCGAATGATTGCTGAAGAAGGCATGCAGATGCTCCAGAAACCACTGCGTCTTTCCTACTATGGTCAGTGCTACCGCTATGAAGAATCCAAAAAAGGCCGTTACCGCGAGTTCTTCCAGTACGGTGTGGAATTGATTGGTGAGGCAGGTCCACTTGCAGAAGCCGAAGTCATTGCTTTGGCCATCGATATGCTTGACGCATGCGGTCTTGAAAACTGGGAAATTCGAATTGGACACGTTGGAATCCTCAAGGGCGCACTTACAGGCCTTGGTTTGTCAGCAGATACTCCAGACGGTGCCAGTGAACCACCCGTTGCCAGCGCCATGCGATTCCTCGACAAGGGCGATGATGCTGGACTTGCTCAACTGTTCACTACCAACGGTATCAATCCTGAACATGCTGCTCCTTTGCGGGCACTGGCTGACCTTGAAGGCGGAATTGAGACGCTTGGACCGGCACGAGAAATCCTCTCTTCACTCGCTGGTGTTTCCCTTGAAGCACTGGATGATTTGCAAACGACGCTCAACGCTGTTGCTGCCTTAGCCCCAGCACCTCCATCGTTAGCGGTGGATTTGACGGTCGCTCGTGGATTGGATTACTACACCGGAATGGTGTTTGAAGTCAAAGTTCCTGAATTGGGTGGCGAAGGTCAAGTGCTCGGTGGCGGCTCGTACAAGCTCTTACACCTGTTTGGTCTGCCTGACCTTGACCCAAGTTGTGGTTTTGGTCTCGGCTTTGACCGCGTGCTGCTCGCTCTTGAAGCACAAGCAGAAGCAAGCGGTCGCAGCGAAGTTGTTCCTGGCGAGACCGATCCGAGAGGCTTGGTTGCTTTCATTCCGTTCGGCATTGATTCAGGCTCAGTTCTTCCGATTGTTGCTGGCTTACGAAACGCAGGAGAGCGCATTGAATTGGAGTTGCGTGGGCGAAAGATTCCCAAAGCCATGAAGTGGGCCAATTCGATTGGTTGCCAATTCACGGTCGTCGTTGGTCCTCGTGACCTTGAGAGCAATCAAGCGATGGTCAAGAACTTGCAATCCGGAGAACAGCAAGCGGTTGGCCTCACGACAGAAGCGATCGCCGAAGCGATTCAAGCTATGCGCTGAATCACGCTTCGTTTTCTTCTTCTTCCTTGCCGATGTTGACAAAGACCGCCATTGCAATTGCTGCAGAGGCGACGACGAGTGTGAATCCTGGTGTGTCTACATCACCCATGGAGTCATCCATGCCTGCTTGGAAATCTTTGCTCCAAGAGGATTCATCGATTGGCAGTTCAACACGTGCTTCTTCACCGAGTTTGAATCCAAATGCAGCTTTGTTTCCTTGAGTTGTGAAAGGAAGTGCGCCAGCTTGGACGTCGCCTTTGACCTTCATGGTCACTTCG
>Ga0213869_10000599_pt1 | contig 28626 bp, 26 predicted proteins | sample PICome_10_FD_160083 | JGI IMG/M metagenome (GOLD analysis project Ga0213869, IMG submission 160083) | Coastal seawater microbial communities near Pivers Island, North Carolina, United States - PICO132 | ecosystem: Environmental > Aquatic > Marine > Coastal | place: USA: North Carolina...
CTGAGATTTGTCTTTAGACTTTCGACATCGGTGGCGATCAGGGCGTTGCGTTCACGCAGCGCCCGATTCTCACTTTCCTGCTCTTCGAGCTGGCGGTTTAGCTCAGCGCGATGGGCAAGACTGCCCTCTCCAACCCACAATCGAAATTGCAGGCCAGCGAGAAAAACAAGCAAGATAACCAATAACCAACGCATAGAGGCATTCTATTCGCTTTTAAAGAATTTGCACAGAATAGTGCTGTGCAGCCTAAACTTAAAGAGACTGGGTTTACTGCGCTTTAAATTCAGCCAGACCGCGATACGCTGCCTGCTCACCCAATTCAGCTTCGATTCTCAGCAGGCGGTTGTACTTGGCAACACGGTCTGAACGGCACAGTGAACCGGTTTTAATCTGGCCCGCTGCAGTAGCCACAGCGAGATCAGCGATTGTAGTATCTTCGGTCTCGCCGGAACGGTGAGAGATAACTGCGGTGTATCCAGCGTCTTTAGCCATGGCAATGGCGTCGAGAGTTTCTGACAAGGTGCCAATCTGGTTAAATTTAATCAGGATAGAGTTGCCCACACCCAGTTCAATACCGCGACTCAGGATACTGGTGTTGGTAACAAACAGATCGTCACCGACCAGCTGAATCTTCTTGCCAAGTTTTTCAGTCTGGTACTTCCAGCCATCCCAGTCAGACTCGTCGAGACCATCTTCGATAGAGATAATTGGGTAGAGTTCACAGAGCTCCGCCAGGTAATCACTAAATCCTTCCGAGCTAAAAGTTACACCTTCGCCAGACAGATTGTAGTGGCCATCTTTGTAGAATTCGGATGCGGCGCAATCCAGAGCCAAGGTGACATCTGTACCCAAAACATATCCAGCAGCTTCAACGGCCTGTTTGATCACGGCCAGAGCTTCGGCATTGGACGCCAGATCAGGGGCAAAACCACCCTCATCACCCACGGCAGTGTTTAAACCTTTAGCGCTGAGAACTTTTCTCAGCTGATGGAAAATTTCGGCACCGACCTGAAGTGCTTCAGAAAAACTTTTCGCGGCCACTGGCTGCACCATAAATTCCTGGATATCGACATTGTTGTCGGCGTGCTCACCACCATTGATAATGTTCATCATAGGAACCGGCATGCTGTACTGACCAGAAGTGCCATTGAGGTTGGCGATATGGGCGTAAAGGGGAATACCCTGGTCCTGAGCCGCTGCTTTTGCCGCTGCCAGTGATACTGCCAGAATAGCGTTAGCACCCAGTGTCGCTTTATTCTCTGTACCATCGGCATCGATCATCATCTTGTCCAACAGGCGCTGCTCTGCGGCGTCTTGACCAACCAGCAATGCCTTGATGATAGTGTTGATATTATTCACTGCAGTCAGCACACCTTTTCCCAGGTAGCGGCTCTTGTCACCATCTCGCAACTCAAGCGCTTCGCGAGACCCGGTTGAGGCGCCAGACGGAGCACAGGCAGTTCCTACAATGCCGTTCTCTAAAATTACATCTGCCTGCACAGTGGGGTTGCCACGAGAGTCCAAGATTTCAAACGCTTGAATATCAACAATGTTACTCATTTACTATTTTCTCCAATAATTTCGACTATTTACTGCAATTAAAATGGTTAAATTTATGACTTAATTAGGTCTTAAGAATCTTTAAACAATACCCAGATCAGACTGAGACTTGATCAAATCATCAAACGCCTTCATCTGCGCAAGGAAAGGCTCGAGCTTATCCAATGGCAGTGCACTGGGGCCATCACAGCGCGCTTTTTGCGGATCCGGATGAGCCTCTAAAAACAGCCCGCCAATGCCCACAGCAATACCAGCGCGACCCAGCTCAGCGACCTGATGACGGCGACCGCCAGAGGCTGCGCCCAGGGGGTCGCGACACTGCAGGGCGTGGGTGACATCAAAGATTAACGGCAGGCCGCCGCTCACTTCTTTCATGGTGCGGAAACCGAGCATATCGACAACCAGGTTGTCATAGCCCATGCAGGTGCCGCGTTCGCAGAGCATGATCTGATCGTTGCCGCACTCGCGAAATTTGTCGACGATATTGCCCATCTGACCGGGGCTTAAAAACTGTGGCTTTTTAACATTGATCACTGCGCCGGTTTCAGCCATCGCCTTGACCAAATCAGTCTGTCGCGCCAAAAATGCCGGCAGCTGAATCACATCACAGACTTCAGCAACCGGTTTGGCCTGCTCTATCTCGTGCACATCGGTGATCACTGGAACATTAAAGGTGCTTTTGATCTCCTGAAAAATCTTTAGCCCCTCATCAATACCGGGACCTCGAAACGAGTGGATCGATGAACGGTTGGCTTTATCAAAGGAGGCCTTAAAGATATAGGGGATACCGAGCTTTTCCGTCACCGTCACATAGGCTTCGGCAATCTGCATCGCCATATCTCGAGATTCGAGAACATTCATGCCGCCGAAAAGCGCCATCGGCGCATCATTGCTGACATTGATACCCGCTACTTTTATTGTCTTGGCGTTCACTTCTATGACTCCTGCTTTTCCACTTGTCTTGCCTGGTAATCCATGGCCGCAACCACAAAACCCTGGAACACGGGATGCCCATCTCTTGGCGTGGAGTTAAATTCCGGGTGGAACTGGCTGGCGAAGAACCAGGGATGGTCTGGCAGCTCTATGGTTTCCACCAGCGTCTTGTCGTGAGACAGTCCACCAATCACCAGACCAGCCTCTTTGAGGGTTGGCAGGATATTATTATTGACCTCAAAGCGATGTCTGTGACGCTCTTCAATTTGGTCGGCAGTGTAGATCTCTCTAGCCATTGAGCCCGGCAGCAGATGACAAACCTGGGAACCGAGACGCATAGTGCCACCCAGATCCGAGTCTTCACTGCGCAGCTCTTTTTTGCCCTCAGCATCGATCCATTCAGCAATAAGGCCAACCACCGGGTTAGCAGTATCTGCATCAAATTCGGTGCTGTTTGCATCTGTGAGGCCACAGACATTGCGCGCGTATTCGATAATCGCAATCTGCATACCCAGGCAGATACCCAGATAGGGAATATTCTTTTCCCGTGCGGTTTTAACCGCATATATTTTGCCTTCTGTACCCCTGGTGCCAAAACCACCTGGGACAAGAATCGCGTCGACGTCATCGAGCAGTGAATGATCCTGCTCCAACAGTTCGGAGTCGATATAGCGAATTTTTACTTTGGTTTTCTGGTGGATACCGGCGTGAATAAGGGCCTCGGTCACTGACTTGTAGGCATCCAGCAGTTCCATATATTTGCCGACCATGGCGACGGTCACCTGACCCTCGGCATTCATATGGCTGTCGACAACAAAATCCCATTCACTAAGATCCGCTTGTGGACGATCGATACCGAAACGGTCGAGGACAAACTGGTCGAGACCCCGTTCGTGGAGCATACGTGGAATCTGGTAGATAGACGGAGCATCAATCACCGGGATAACCGCCCGCGCCTCTACGTTGGTAAACAGAGATATTTTCTGGCGCTGGCTCTCATCGATCTCAACTTCAGAACGACACAGCAGCACATCTGGCTGCAGACCTATAGAGCGCATCTCTTTAACCGAGTGCTGGGTCGGCTTGGTTTTGGTTTCACCCGCTGAAGCAATATAGGGCACCAATGTCAGGTGCAGCAGCAGTGCGCGCTGGTGGCCCAGCTCAACTTTTAGCTGGCGAACCGCTTCCAAGAAAGGTTGTGACTCGATATCACCCACAGTGCCGCCAATTTCGACTACAGCGATATCGGCATCACCAGCACCGGCGTAGACACGGCGCTTGATCTCATCGGTCAGGTGCGGGATCACCTGCACCGTACCACCCAGATAGTCACCGCGGCGCTCGCGACGCAGAATAGTCTCGTATATCTGACCACTGGTAAAGTTGTTGTTCTTGGTCATCTTGGAGCGCAGGAAACGCTCGTAGTGACCAAGATCCAAATCCGTCTCAGCACCATCTTCAGTCACATAGACTTCACCGTGCTGATAGGGACTCATAGTGCCGGGGTCGACATTTAGATAGGGGTCGAGCTTGAGGATAGTGACGCTCAGCCCTCGGGATTCAAGAATAGCAGCCAGCGAAGCAGCTGAAATACCCTTTCCCAAAGAAGAGACCACACCACCAGTAACAAAAATAAAACGTGTCATAGAGACCCTGTAAAATCGCGACCCATTAACCCTTTATACAGTGAATTTAAAATTCACTTTGTAAAGCGTTGAATCAAAAAAAATGTAATTGTGAAAGGCTTGTTTGACCATGAAAATGGTCGAGACCCACCCTACCCAAGATGGGAGAGTAGATTAACAGAAAGGGTTGCAGGATTCTACAGAGAGTTTGTCTGCCAGGTGATTTTTAAGCCCTCTTCATCAGCGCCACAGTGCCACCCCTGGCAAACCCATAAATCGCCCACAGCGACCAGCTGTTCCTCGATATAGAAAAGTGGGATTCGCTCTCTCCACCAAGGCTCAAGGGCATATTCCTGAAGTAATTTTTTCAGGCTGTTAGAGCGATCTCTGCCGACCGGCTGACAGCGCTCGCCACCCCGACGAAAGCGCAGGCTCAACTGACTGACATCGTCGATTCTCAAACCCTCACCACGAACCCTCTCAGCGCTCAGGCGAGTGCCATCGGGCAGCACCAACAACTCATCGGAATGCCAGAACAGGCAGACATCATCGGCTATTTTTGGCCGCCCGCTAAGATTCAGTAAATAGAGCCTATCGCGGTAGCGGCAGAGCTGGATATCGGCGCGCACTACCTTTGGCTCGCTATCTTCCCGCGCGCTTACCAAGGAGTTTAAAATCTCATCGACAAGGTTCTGGCCAAGCGCGGCAAGGCCATAACAAGTCGGCCAGTATCGCAGCAAATTTCTCTGCCGCAGCGACTCGAGCTGGTTTAAGCCCGACAGTGACAGCGACCAGCCGGCGCGTTCGCCCCTGACACCCAGTTCCGCCAAGTCGGCACGTGCCACAGATTCAGCCAGCTGATCCGCTTCACCGCTGTGCCGGGCACTGCGACTAATACCCTGAATATAGTCGGGCCAGCGCTCCGCCAGTGCGGGAACAACACGGCGACGCAGATAGTTGCGATCAAACTGCTCTTGCTGATTGCTCTCATCTTCAATCCAGCGCAGCTGTTTTCTGCTCGCCCAGTTTTCCAAGGCAATCTTTGGCCAATCCAAAAGTGGCCTTAACAATTTGCCGCGCCCCAGTGGGCGAGTGACGGGAATCCCCGCCAGACCCTTGGGTCCAGATCCGCGCAACAGCCGGTAGAGTACGGTCTCAACCTGGTCATCCGCATGGTGACCGAGCAGTAAAATACCCTTATCAATAATCAGCTTTTCAAATACAGTGTAACGGGCATCGCGAGCAGCGGACTCAAGGCCGCCGCCAACTTCAAGAACAGTGACTGACTCGCTGTGCAGGCGAACACCCAGGGATCGACAGAACTCAGCGCTCTGCTGCTGCCAGTGGTCGGCATTTGGCGACAGGCCGTGGTTGATATGCACCGCGGTAATTTTCTCGGTGGCCACCACTTCACAGACTAGGCTTAACAGCACCGAAGAATCGAGGCCGCCGCTGAGGCCGACTAAAATCTGTGGCGCGCTATCCAGCTCCTCCTGCCAATTGGCAAACACTGCAGTGGAGTTGAGCTCGCGCTTGGCTTTGACGGTTGGCCTGCTCAAAATTCTGACCCCGCCTGTTGATCCTGATTTTGCTGCTGTTGCTCGGCTTTATATCTCTGAAACTGGTTGCGGGTTAACAGATTGCAGTTTTCGGTGGCCGGATCAAAAGTAATCAATACCTCACCTCTGGTTAACTGCCCCCTGACCTGATCGATTTTATTTTCCAGGCTGACTTCGTAGGAGCCATAATCAGTGCCTTCACGAAGAATAAATTCTTCGATAACCGCACGCAGAATATCGGCGCTCAATCTCTCAGCAGGAACTTCAATCACTTAACTCTTTTCTCCAACTTACACTCTTGGCTTCAAAGCCATAAAGCCTGTTTAAAAAAACCATGAGGTGCATAATAGTGCGATAATCATGCGCAGTTAAGACCAGGAGTCAAAAATGAGCAACTATTTAGTATTAACCATTATCTCTGACGATCGCGCCGGCATCGTCGAGCAGGTCGCCCAGACAATTAGTCAGCATGGCGGCAACTGGATGGAAAGTAGCATGGCTCGACTGGCTGGCAAGTTTGCTGGCATTCTGATGGTTGAAGTGGATGCGGCGGCACAGCAGCCTCTCGAGCAGGATTTAGCTGCGCTGGCCGATCAGGGCATTAAGATTACTGTCGAGAATAGCGGCCCGCAGTCGGATGATGAAGCCCATATCAGCTGCCTGGAAATTGTTGCCAATGACCGCTCTGGTATTGTCGGCGAGATATCCTCTCTGCTGGCCAGCCATCAGGTCAACTTGGTCTCTCTGGAAACTTTCTGCGAAAGCGCACCCATGTCTGCAGGCATGATGTTTTATGCCCATGCCTACACACAGCTGCCCGCCGGCATGTCTGAGGAGCAGTTGACCCAGTTGTTGGAGAGCCTCTCCGACGATCTGATGGTAGAGGTTGTCGAGGCCTAAACAGGCTCTATTACCTATGTTAGATATTGTTCTCTACCAACCGGAAATTCCACCGAACACCGGTAATATTATTCGCCTCTGTGCCAATACCGGCTTTCGCCTGCACCTTATTGAACCTCTCGGATTTGATCTCGACGATAAAAAACTGCGTCGCGCCGGACTGGATTATCAGGAGTTCCAGTCGCTAAAAGTTCATGCCGACTGGGATGCCTATATCAGCAGCTGCCAGCCAAAAAATATCTACGCCCTGAGTACCAAGGGTTCTGTCTGTTACTCATCGGCCAGTTTTCAACCCGGCGATGCCTTGCTGTTTGGCCCTGAAACCCGAGGACTGCCGGAGAATATCCGCAATGGCGTGGGCAGCGACAATGTCTTGCGACTGCCAATGCAGAAAGACAGTCGCAGCCTTAACCTCTCCAATACCGTCTCAATTGTCACCTACGAAGCCTGGCGGCAATTGGGCTTTTCTGGCGGCAGCTAAATCTCACAGGTATTATGTGCGCTCTTTAATTGCGCAAAAGCTATGCACTGGCAGAGTATTCAACCTTTAGCTTGAGAATCACCATTAGTGAAAACGACATAATGACAGTAAAAATTGGCTTATTTTATGGCAGCTCGACCTGCTACACCGAGATGGCAGGGGAAAAGATCTGCGAGCAGATCAATAGCAACTTTCAAAATCACAGTGTCAGCCTGCACAATATTGCCGATGTCCCTCTCAGCCTGATGGCCGACTACGACTACCTGATTCTGGGTATACCTACCTGGGATTACGGTGAGCTGCAAGAAGATTGGGAGACCCACTGGGATCAGCTCGACCTTATCGATTTCTCTGGCAAGCAGGTCGCAGTCTATGGACTCGGCGACCAGATTGGCTATCCGGAATGGTTTCAAGATGCACTGGGGTATCTTTGGGCCAAGGTTAAAAACCAAGGTGCCAGCATGGTCGGCGCATGGCCCAACCAGGGCTATGACTTTGATGAATCAAAAGCGCTTACAGAAGATAAACAGCAGTTTGTCGGTCTGCCCCTTGACGATGAAAATCAGCTTGAATTAACCGATCAATTTATCGCCCGCTGGTGTGCACAGATTATTGCTGAATTTGGCACTCTTTAATGAGTGACGACCTAATAAGTGAAGACCAGCTGACCGAACTACCCTGGTATCTGGTAAAACAGCCCGCCCCTATTATTACCAGAGAAGTCACTATTATCGGTGCCGGCATTGCTGGCTGCACTGCGGCTGCGGCCTTAAAGCGACGCGGCTTTAAAGTAACTGTTGTCGATCGCCACCCCCAGGCGGGCGCCGAGGCCTCGGGAAATTCCCAGGGTATTGTCTATCCAAAACTATCGCCACGGGATGATGTTTTACCGCGGGTCAATCTCGCTGCAATCCAGTTTTGCAGCGACTACTACCAACCCTTCTGGGATCGTGGACTGGGAAAACAGTGCGGTATTCTGGTGGTGCCGGAGAGTCCTAAAAAGGCTGAGGATTTTACCCAGATCAGTCAGCGCTTTGCCGACCGGCCAGATATAGTCCAATCCGTCGACAACGAAGCGCTCTGCAAGCTGGCAGGCATTCCACTGAGTGCAGAAACTGGCCTTTATTTCCCCCAGTTGGGCTGGTTGCCACCTGCCCTGATCTGCCAGCAGCTCTTGGAGACCAATAATATTCCTCTGATCCAGGCTGATATTCACAGCCTCAATTACAACGAAGACAAAAACAGTTGGGCCTTAGAGGATGGCGCTGGGCTGTGCATTTTAAACAGTGAAACTGTGGTAATTGCCAGTGCTTTTGATTGCAAAAACTTTACCCAGAGCGAGTATTTGCCGCTGCGAAAAATACGCGGCCAGATCAGCCAACTGCCCTGCACTGCCGAGAGCAGCCAGTTGCAAACGGTTATCTGTGGTGAGGGTTACTTCACCCCCGCTGAAGAGGGTCTGCACAGCTGCGGCGCGACCTACAATAAAGATATCTTTACCCGCGAGGTTCGCAACCAGGATCACCAGGCCAATATTGCCCAAATCAACGCCACCGATCCGGGACTGGCTGCAGCTGTGGGTGAGCCCGCGATAGATACCCTTAGCGGGCGAGCCAACTTTCGCTGCACTACCCCCGATTACCTGCCAATTAGCGGCCCGCTACCCAATGTGTCGGAAATGCTTGAGGACTATGCCATCCTGCGCCGCGATGCAAAAACAGTACTGCCCACCCGCGGCAGTTACCTGCCCAACCTCTATGTCAATTGCGGTATGGGATCGCGGGGTCTAAGTTATGCGCCCCTGACCGCCGAGGTATTGGCGGCGCAGATTGCCGGTGACACTCCACCGCTAGAGCAAGAATTGATAAAGGCCATCAATCCCGCGCGATTTATTATTCGTGATTTAAAAAGAAAACGTATTTAAAAAAAGAGCCTATTTCAAACCTCAACTCTAGAGAGTACTGCCCCCATGGCGGGCTATATAGCTGGCGGTAACCGTATCTATAGTCACTATATGGTTGACCAGCCACTGGGGGAAATCTTCATCAATATACTGCTCAAGCCGTTCAACTGCTGCCAGGTTATGCTCGGATTGCCAATGGCTATACTCTGCTTTCATCGACTGCAAAAACTGCTCATGGGCCTGCTGGTGTTTCACTCGCGCCGGAAACTGGTACACCTCCATATATTTTTCTTCCAGATAAAAGTGGTTAACCGTATCCGCCAACAACTGCTCAAAATGCCGATCTATACTCTTTTCAACCGACTTGAAATCGGTTTTTGCAATTTCCAGTAGGCATTTAATCTCACTGGCATCATCAAAGGCTTTTCGGTGCTCGGCATTCATGAACTCAAGGTCCACCTGAGGTGTGCAATCAAAATCCGTCATGGTCTACCCCCCCTCTTTATTTTGCCTCTACAGAAAGTCAATTTAATTAGATTAACAGGTTTATTATTTATAGCTGTTGATAGCAATCAATGCTGGTGAATTGTCAATGAGCTTTAATTTAACTCTATTTTACTCTCGGTGAACTGTTAGTGAATTCGCTCTTTTTATGCCTTATTATCCGCCCCTTAACACTAACTTAGCTTTATAAGAATATCTGCCTATGAAATATATTGGAGCCCATGTCAGTGCCGCTGGCGGTGTTGAAAATGCGCCGGTCAATGCCCATAAGATTGGCGCTACTGCCTTTGCATTCTTCACCAAAAACCAGCGCCAATGGCAGGCAAAGCCTCTGTCCCAGCAGAGCATTGAGGCATTCAAAGAAAATTGTGCGCTGTATAACTTCGCTCCGCAACAGATTCTTCCCCACGACAGCTATCTGATCAATCTCGGTCATCCGGAGCGCGAGGGGCTGGAAAAATCCAGAGAAGCATTTGTCGATGAGCTGCAGCGCTGTGAGCAGCTGGGCCTTCAATACCTTAACTTCCATCCAGGCAGCCATCTGCGGAAAATTTCTCAAGACGAATGTATTAAGAAAATTAGCGAGTCAATTAATCTGGCCCTGGATGCTACCAGCGGGGTCACTGCGGTGATCGAAAACACCGCCGGCCAGGGTAGCAATCTCGGCTTTAGCTTTGAACAGCTGGCCGCCATGATAGACGGCGTTGAAGATAAAACCCGCGTTGGCATCTGCTATGACACCTGTCACGCCTTTGCCGCCGGTTACGATATGCGCAGCACAGATGGCTGCGAGAAAGTATTTGCCGATTTCGAGAAAACGGTTGGCTTTAAGTACCTCTGCGGGATGCACCTGAATGATTCGCGCTCGGAATTTTCCAGCAGAGTCGATCGCCATCACAGCCTGGGGCTCGGCAATCTGGGGATGAATGTCTTTCAATTTATTATGCAGGACAACCGCTTTGACGGTATCCCGCTGGTGCTGGAAACCATCGATCCCTCTATCTGGGCCGATGAGATATGTCTGCTACGCAGTTTCCAGACGGCGGTTTAATTTACTCTTCCTGCTGTTCCTGCACTGCCAATAGGCCACGCCGGTAACTATCGGCGCTGGCACTGCTGTCGCCAACCTTCTCCAGAACTTCGGCCAGGGCGATATAGGCCTGGGGCGATGGTCGCAGTGCAACCGCTGCTGACAAATAGTCCCGCGCCTTACCCCAAAAACTGAGTCGCTGGCAGATAAGCCCCAGCGCCAGCAATAGATCGGGATCGTCACGATGCTTCTGCAACCATTTTTCCCCCTGAATCAACTGCTTTTCCGGGGTTGTCGACTGCAATTCGCCAAACTGCACTACCAGCTGCGGGTGCCACTGATGATTTAATGCTTTGATCAGCAGCGCCTGCTGTTTTTCCGGGGCGCCAACTCTGCTCAGGCTATTGGCATAGACGGCAATCATCTGGGGATGTCTGTGTAATTTTTTCGGCGTGTAATACCAGATATCTTCGAGCAGGGCCTTTTGCTCGCTGACGGGCAGCTCTGTATCTGCCCTGTATTCATCGAGCAGACTGCAGTAGACATCTAACTCAAGATTAGCCAGGGCTTCACCAGCGACCACTTTGTAATGCTTGAGATCGCGCAGCAGCTTCTGCAATGGACCCCAGTCTCCGGCCATATAGTAGGCATCGGCCAGCAGTCGAAGTAGGCCGCGATCACTGGGCTTTCTACTGTGCATGCCCCTGAGTATCTGCAGCGCCTCTGAAGGTTTCTCTTCGAGTAACAGCAGCTCTGCCAGCGCTTTATCGGCGACAAAACTGGACTTTGGATAGGTTATTTTTAGACGCTTCAACAGCTGCCTGGCCTGATCGATCTGGTTGTTATCAGCCGCAGCTCGTGCCGCAAAAAGTAAATTAACCACTGGCATTGCCGACTTATCAGCCGACTGGGAGAGGAGTTTTTCTGCCTGCTGCCAGTCATCTTCGGCAAACAGTATCAATCCCTCCGCGGTCTGGTTTATTTTTCGGCTGCTGCGGCGATTTCGCCACCACAGGCGAAAGCCCCCAGCCCCGGCTATCCAGCGCCAGGTTAGAAGTAACCACAGCAATAGCCCGGTGGCGGTTAGGTAGATCAACAGCCCGGTCCAGGCGCTCATCTCAATACTGAAGTCGGCAAAACTCAGCAGGATATAGCCACTGCCCTGTTGTAAAACCCATACCAGTGCGGCACCGATCAACAGTGCCAGCATCAATAGAACAAGCAGCTTTCTCACTTCTCTTGCTCCCCGTCACTGATGCGACTTTGGCGCAGCGTAAGCATAGTTTGAACCGCAGCCACTGAGCCTGATATATCTGGTAGACCCTGAATGACTGGACGCTCGCCAAGCAGATTTAGGCGCTCTATTAATGCCTGGCTCTGACTATTTAATTGGAAATAACGGGCTAATAGAGCCGCGGTTTTTTCCAGACTGGCGCGGTAGATAACCTGCTCTTCTTTAAGCAGTGCACTCTGAGCCTGCTCGAGCAACAGATAAATATTGTTTTGGATAATCGACTGCTCGCTGCTGGTCAGCAGCGGCTCAATAGGCTGCTGGCGTTTTTGCACCACAATCAGCTGGCCGAGCTTTTGGCTAAAGCGCTCAAAGCTATCCAGTAGAGACGGCATCTGGGTATTTTCAACTGCAACTGGTTTTGCTGCTTCAGTCTGGCTGGCAGGTTCTGTGATCGACAGCTGTTTTATCGCTTCGGAGATAGCCTCCAACTCGAGAAAGATACCCTCGCGATCAATCTTGCCAGTCATTCGCAGCGCCGCTATATCCTCAGCCAGAGCTCTGCGCACCGGAATCAACTCGGGGTCGTTTAACTGCACAAAAATATTATCGACATTCTCTAGTATTGCCAGGGGATTCTCGGTACTGCGCTCAACCTGCAAGCGCTGATTGGCAAGGCGAATCAGGTAGGCCGCCTCGGAGAGCATCCAGTCACCGCGGCTGGCAGTACCCAGTTGCAGGATTCGCTCAGCCTGGGAGTTTAGTCTTAACTTAACCGAGTAGAGTTGATCTTCCAGCTGACCAATTAACTGAGACTGCTGCTGGACTACCTGGCGGGTCAACTGCTGCTGTTTTTGCAGCTTGCCCTCTAACTCTGCCATATCGTCCTGCAGACTATCCGATATGCCAGCTCTGCTCTCTATCTGGGTTTGCCACTCAGTCCAACCCAGCCAACCTGCGCCCGCCAGCGCACCGATCAGTATTAGTAGCAAGAGGGTTTTTATCCAGGGAAAACCTTTTTTCGCGGCTGTTGTAGCGCTTTTGCCAGACTTTTGTTTAGCGGCTGTTTTTTTCGCCGTCGCTGTGTCTGCGGCACCAGGCTTATTGGCTGCAGCCTTAACGTCTGGCTTAGATTCTTGCTTAGGTGCTGTTTCCGCAGCCTGGGGTGTTTTTTTATCCGTCACCATTTTTCCTCTTGGATCAAAGGCTTAATTTCTTAAAGAGTAGCCCCTGATGGGGTTTCTATGCAATAGATTGCCGCTATAGACTGTCACTAGATAGCCACTCTGTTTATATTCCTGAATCGAAAGCCCTGTGTACAGCTGCCAACATAGATTCTGGCAGGGCATTTTCTGCGCTAATCACTCGCCTGTAGCCCAACCCTGCAGCTATGACGGCAACCCGCTCACTGGGCACAACAACCGCTGTATCGGCAAACAGAGTATCCTCAGCTTGTCCCATTGCCTGAATTAATTCACCACTGTGGGCAACCAGGCAATCGCTCTCCTGCTGCTGGGCCAGTGCTAACTGTTGGCTGTCAATCACTCGTTGATAGAGCTCGCAGTATTCAACCCGCGCACCTCTTTCAATCAGAGTCTCGGCGAGGATTTCCCGCCCACCAACACCGCGAAAAATAATAACCCGCTGGTTTTCCAACTGCTGTAATTGCTCTAGCTTTAAAAGCGCTTCGCTGTTTTGCCGGCCACTGGGGTGAAGTGCATCCATATCCGCCTCTTTTAACAGCGCGGCGGTGCGTTCGCCAACGGCAAAATACTCAACACCCACAGGCAGCATGGGCCAGTATTTATCAATCCATTCAATCGCCAACTCTGCGGCATTGCCACTGACAAAAATAGCTTTATGAAAGTTATCCAGCTCAAGAATCTGGGTTTTGATCTGATGATTTTCGACAACCGGCTCAATAGAGATTACTGGTATATGAGTTACATCCGCACCGGTATTTTCCAGCACGGATAACAGCTGATCTTCCTGACGCTGTGGCCTAATAAGCAATAGTCGCTTGCCAGCCAGACTGCTTTTGTCAGAGGACTCAGTCATCAATCTGTTCCATAGACCTCGGCAAGTATCGCTCCGGCGCCGGCAGCCAAAAGTCGCTCGGCCAGTTCAATACCTAGCTGCTCTGCAGATTCCCTGGGACCGGAAATTTCATCCTCGAGAATCAGCGATCCATCGACGCTGCCTACCAGCGCACGGACGCTTAAATTATAATTGTCTTCAAGCTCTGCATAGCAGGCTATAGGCACTTGGCAACCACCCTGCAAGTGTCGGTTTAGGGCACGCTCGGCAGTCACTCTGGTATTGGTATCTGGATCATTTAAGCTGGCCAGTAGGTCGAGAGTGGCCTGATCCTGATTCCGACATTCGATACCGACTGCACCCTGACCGCCAGCGGGCAGACAGAGCTCAGCGGGCAGCCGCGATGCAATTCTATCTTCCATACCCAATCGAAGTAGACCGGCGCTAGCGAGAATAATGGCGTCGTAGTCGCCATTATCCAGCTTGCCGAGCCGTGTATTCACATTGCCGCGCAGGTCTGCAATTTTTAAATGGGGAAACTTCGCCCGTATCTGGCACTGGCGACGCAGACTGGAGGTGCCGACGACCGCGCCATCGGGAAGCTGTTCCAGAGCTGTATATTGATTTGAGACAAAGGCATCCAGGGGGTCTTCGCGCTCACAGATAACCGCCAGTCCGAGTCCGGATGGAAATTCCATAGGCACATCTTTCATCGAGTGCACTGCTATATCAGCACGATTTTCCAATATGGCGACTTCCAGTTCTTTGACAAACAGTCCTTTGCCGCCCACCTTGGCCAGGGGCGTATCCAACAGCACATCACCGCGAGTGGTCATAGCGACCAGCTGCACATCCAGATCTTTGTTGTGTTGCAGGAGTTTGGCTTTAACAAATTCAGCCTGCCAGAGCGCCAGCGGGCTCTTGCGGGTGGCAATTCGGATAGTTTGAGACACTGGTATTCCATCGCTAGTCATTTACAATGAGCGACATTATCGACGATTTCGACGCACTTGGGCAGTTTAAAATAAGGCTATTTTAAAACTTCTAGAGTTCTGGCAGCAGGTGGCGCAATTTCGACTCCAGTCGTCGGCTGACCACTGGTTTAATACTTAGATCGCGAATACTGACTTGAAGGTGGCCATCAATAAACGCAAGCCCCTCAATAGCATCCCTGGCCACCAGCGCATTGCGATGAACACGCACAAAGATATCCGCAAATTCTTCTTCAATCTCTTTTAATGTATCCGACAAAACTGCCTCTGTGTCGGCAAGATAGGCGGTGACATATTTTTGTTCAGCCTGTAATAGCAGAATTTTTTTAACCGGGATCAGGTCGATACCCTGATGGGTTCTGCTGCACAGATGACGACGCTGGCTCTGGGGACGATGATCAATTTGCGCTCTGGTCTTGCGGCTGGCGCGCTCAATACCAGACACCAGTTCGTCATACTTAACTGGCTTTAAAAGATAGGCGCAGGCCTGAGCGTCAAATGCGCGCAGGGCAAAATCTTCAAAAGCGGTGCAAAAAATAACTGCGGGTGGCAATGTCATCCCGGCGATAACTTTGGCCGCTTCAAGACCATCCATTTCCGGCATACGGATATCCATAAGGACTATATCCGGGCAATATTTAACCGTTGATTGAACAGCCTCAAGTCCGTTCGTAGCCTGACCAACAATCGACACAGTAGATATTTTTTCCAGATGCTGCTGCAGGCGAATCCTTGCCAGCGGCTCATCATCAACGATCAGTACCTTGAGCATATTTAACCCTCCGTTGGTTTAAAGCGCATCCTTGTATGGTAATGATTTTGTTTTACAGTTTCCTGCAACTCTGCCTGCTGGTTAAAAAAAGCATCCAGACGATGGCGCAAATTATTGATCGCCATATTGTGGCCAGCAGGTTTTTGAAACCGCTGTTCACCGTTTGTCTCCAGGCTGTTAACTAACTCTATACAGACCCATTCGCCATCCCGGTAAATCCTGATCTTCAGATAGCCACCCTTGCGTGCGGGCTGGATACCGTGGAATACCGCGTTTTCAATTAATGGCTGCAATATAAGCGCCGGCACAGAAATATTTGTCATATCAACATCAATATCCCAGTCGTATTGCAAACGCTCCGCAAGGCGCAACTTTTCAATCTGCAGATACTTTTTGCAGCTGTCGACCTCTAACTGCAGGCTCACACCATCAGTGCCGTCATGCAATGCGTAGCGAAATAGATCGCAGAGGTTTTCCAAGGTCTGCTCGGCTTTATCCGGGTCAGTCCTGATCAGGCTCGCCAGGCTGTTCATACTGTTAAATAAAAAGTGTGGGCGGATTTTTGATTGCAGAGCTTCGATGCGCATCTGTTGACTGGCACTCTGCTGCTGGCGCAATTGATGCTGCAGATAGAACAGCCGAAGTATTGCTCCGGCGGGTATCGCGGCAATAAGCACTGTATTGATAATCAATAGATAATCTACCCGCCATACAGCGTTAAGCAGGTAGTTGCTCCACAACTCAACAAGCGCCGCGCAAATTGCTGCGGCCAGTAGTACCAGGAAATAATTAATCAGGGCAATCTGACGCAATGACAGATGGTTGAGGAAACGCCGTCCCTGACATAAAAATACGGCACTGAGCAACGCTATAAAAAATATTTCCAGAGCGATGTTGCCCAAAAGCAGAAAATCGAAGGCGGAGATACCGCTGCGCATAAGGGTCATTAACACCGCAAAAAGCCCGGCGATAACCAATAAACCCAACAATCCCTGCCCGCGACAGAGGTCGGGAATAAAATAATTGTCTATTTGAGCCTGTTTTTCCCCTGAATCACTCATTCGAGTTTCTGCTCATCCCTGTGATTAGCTATAATCCTAGTCGCGAAATAACAACCGAGCAAATAAGTCGAATGAGTCAATCTGAGAAAAACACTATGAATAAGCCCTCTGCCCCAAAAACCAACCAGGCTTGGGGAGGCCGATTTAACGAACCGGTCGATGAGTTTGTCGCTCGCTTTACGGCTTCTGTGAATTTTGATCAGCGCCTCTATCGCCAGGATATTCAGGGTTCGATCGCCCATGCGCAAATGCTCTGCAATGCCAGTGTATTAACGGCCGATGAGCGCGACCAGATTATTAATGGCTTGCAGGAGATCGAGACACAGATTGAATCCGGCGAATTTGTCTGGTCGGTGCCCCTTGAAGATGTGCATATGAATATCGAGGCTGCGCTAACCGATAAAATCGGTATTGTCGGCAAGAAATTACATACCGGACGCTCGCGCAATGATCAGGTAGCCACAGATATCAAACTTTGGCTGCGCGACCAGATCGACCAGATCGCACCGATTTTAACTCGCCTGCAGCGCGGCATGGTTGAGTTGGCGGCCAATGAAGCCAATACCATTATGCCCGGCTTTACTCATCTGCAAACAGCCCAGCCGGTGACTTTTGGTCACCACTTGCTGGCTTGGAATGAGATGCTCGAGCGCGACTACAGCCGTCTTCAGGACTGCCGTCAGCGACTCAACCAGAGTCCGCTCGGCGCCGCTGCACTGGCCGGAACCACCTATCCGATCAATAGGGAGTTCACTGCCGAGGCACTGTCTTTTGACAAGCCTACGGAGAACTCTCTGGACTCGGTAAGTGACAGGGACTTTGCGATTGAGTTCTGCGCCTTCTCGAGCATCCTGATGACTCACCTCTCGCGCATGTCGGAGGAGTTGGTTCTGTGGACCTCGGCTCAGTTCCAGTTTATCAACCTGCCCGACCGCTTCTGCACCGGCTCTTCAATTATGCCGCAAAAGAAAAATCCCGATGTACCAGAACTGGTGCGCGGCAAAACAGGCCGAGTTAATGGTCATTTAATTGCGCTGCTGACCTTGATGAAAAGCCAGCCACTGGCTTACAACAAGGATAATCAGGAAGATAAAGAGCCGCTATTTGATGCGGTGGATACAGTGAGCGACTGTCTGCGCGCCTTTGCCGATATGATTCCGGCAATTGAGTCACGAAAAGACGAGATGTACGAAGCGGCAAGACGCGGCTTTTCAACCGCTACGGATCTGGCTGACTATCTGGTCGGCAAAGGTATTGCCTTTAGAGATTCCCATGAGATTGTCGGCAAGTCGGTCGCCTATGGTATTGCTGAAAACAAAGATCTTTCGGAGATGTCCCTTGAGGAATTACAGCAATTCTCCAGTGAAATTAGCGCCGATGTTTTTGATGTGTTGACTCTGGAAGGTTCTGTGGCTGCTCGCGATCATCTGGGTGGTACGGCTCCGGCACAGGTTAGCGCCGCAGCTGTGCGCGCCTTAGCAAAACTTAATGCGCGCTAGAAACCAAACTCAATCGTCTCGCCTGCCTGAGCCTGGCAGGCGTCGCTAAGCATTGAGCTCAGCGGTTGACCGCTAACGGTATTGCACCACTGGTCGCCGTCGAGTTTAAAGTGAAAGCCCCCCGACTTAACCGCCAGCCATATCTCATTGACCGCAGATTGGCGTGACAAAATAATCTGTGAGCCATTGACCTCGCAGGTTATGGTGAGCATCCCCGCGCTGTTTTCGTAGTCGAGATCGGCACCGCTATCATCAATGGTCTCTTCGATTGAGAACATCAGTTCATCGACGATCTGGTTAAACTGCGCTTCATTCATATTTTCACTCTCTATAACTGGGTGGCCACAGCTTGGCGCCGTAATTTCAAACCTCTGCTTGAACATCCACAGTGTTGGTATTGATTGCCGCTGCGGCTATACTTGCCAACTTGTTTTAGCCAGGTCTGTTCAGGGCAGGAATTATAAACTATGTACCGACAATTACGCCCCAAAATACTGCAAAAAATCAGGCTGTCTCTTTCGACTCTCTCGACAGTAGCTGCCGCCGCTTTGCTGATTGCAGGCCTCTCTGGATGTGGCAATAAAGGCGATCTCTATCTGCCGGAAGATACTGCGACAACCTATGGCAATGCAACCGACACTTTACCCGGCACTTTAACTAATAGCCTAACCGACAAAAGCGAACTCTAAGAAATTATGCACAATGCCGTTACTTCCCAAAATGGGAATCTATCTATTGAGGGCGTTGCTCTTGAAACTATCGCCAATCAGTATGGCACGCCGAGTTACGTCTATAGCAAAGCGGCTATCAGTAGTAATTTTCTCGCCTACCAGACTGCCCTCGCAGAAAAAGATCATCTGATCTGCTTCGCAGTGAAGGCCAATTCCAATATTGCTGTGTTGCAGACATTGGCAGAACTGGGTGCGGGTTTTGATATTGTCTCCAGCGGAGAACTGGAGAGGGTTATACGCGCCGGTGGCGATCCCGCCAAGGTAGTTTTTTCCGGTGTGGCAAAGACTGCTGACGAGATGCGTTGTGCCCTTGAGTTAGGCATTCACTGCTTTAATGTCGAATCTGAAGCCGAGCTGGAGTTGCTAAATGCAACAGCCGCGGCCATTGATATACCTGCGGCTGTTTCATTGCGGGTCAATCCGGATGTGGATGCACAGACTCACCCCTATATTTCAACCGGCCTAAAAGAGAACAAGTTCGGTATTGATATTAATCTGGCTCCTCAGGTCTACCAGCGCGCCGCGCAGATGAGCCATATTAATATTGTCGGTGTAGATTGCCATATTGGCTCTCAGCTTGTGGATATTGAGCCATTTGTTGCCGCCCTCGAGCGCCTGCTGATACTGGTTGACCAACTGGCAGAACAGAATATCAGCCTGCAACATATAGATATTGGCGGCGGCCTGGGTGTTCGCTATGAAGCTGAACAGCCACCTTCTGCAGATGACTATATGTCGGCTATCCTACCGCTGCTAAAGGGTCGCAGTGAAACATTGGTACTTGAGCCAGGCCGATCCATTACTGCCAATGCCGGCGTTATGCTGACTCAGGTCCAGTACCTTAAAAGCAACGGTGAGAAAAACTTTGCGATTGTCGATGCTGCGATGAACGATATGATTCGCCCGGCGCTCTACCAGGCGTGGATGGATATTCAGCCGCTTAGCTCGGGAACCGCTGAGTCTCATGATTACGATGTGGTCGGCCCTGTCTGTGAAACCGGTGACTTTCTCGCCAAGGATCGCTCTCTGGCGATTAGTGCTGGCGATTATCTCTGCCTATTTTCCGCTGGCGCCTATGGCTTTGTAATGAGTTCCAATTACAACAGCCGCCCCAGAGCACCGGAGTTGATGGTCGACGGTGATCAGGTACATATTATTCGCCAGCGCGAGACTGTCGAAGATCTGCTGAGCGGCGAGCAATTACTGCCCGGGACTGAGGGATAAATCAGCTATGTTGATGAAATTCACCAAGATGCACGGCCTCGGTAATGACTTTGTGGTTATTGATGCGGTGACACAGAATGTTAGCGTTACCGCTTCAATGGCGCGACGACTCTCGGATCGTAAAACCGGTATCGGCTGCGATCAGGTGTTGGTTGTCGAACCGCCTTCAGATCCGGATATCGATTTTAACTACCGTATTTTTAACTCTGATGGTGCAGAGGTTGAACAGTGCGGCAATGGCGCCCGCTGTCTGGCGCGCTTTGTTCACGATCGTCGCCTGACCGCCAAAAACCCGATTGTTGTTAAAACCTCAAATCGGGTGATGCAGCTCGCCGTAGAAGGCAAAAAAATGGTTTCAGTGGATATGGGAGTTCCCGAGCTGGAGCCGGAAAATATTCCCTTTGAGGCCGCTGAAAAAGCTTTGGTCTACGCTATTGATGTAGATGGCCAATCCCATAAAATAGCAGCGGTTTCCATGGGAAATCCCCATGCAGTTCTCAGGGTTGATGATGTTGAGAGTGCGCCGGTTGCTGAATTGGGCGCTAAAATAGAATCACATTCACGCTTTCCCAATCGCGTCAATGTCGGCTTTATGCAGATAGAGAGCCGCAATGAAATTAAACTGCGGGTTTTTGAACGTGGGGTTGGCGAGACTGAGGCCTGTGGTTCAGGTGCCTGTGCGGCAGCTGTCGCGGCACTACAGCAGGGTCTGGTCGATTCTCCAGTGACTATGCAGCTCACCAGGGGAAGCTTAAAAATAGACTGGCAAGGCGAGGGCCAGGGGCTGATAATGACTGGGCCGACAGCAACCGTTTTTCATGGACGCATAAGAATATGAGCAAAGAGACAGAAGTAAAGGCAACAGCTGAGACGGAAGTAGAACAAAAAGCCGACTCAAAAGAAAAAATGGTTCGCGAGTTCCTTCGCGACAATCCCACTTTTCTCGATGAGAATACCGATATTCTCGAATGTCTGGTGCTGCCTCATAACAGCGGTAACGCGGTCTCCCTGGTTGAACGTCAAGTTGGCGTGCTTCGCGATCGCAATAAAGAGATGCGCGCGCGGCTGGACAATATGTTGCAGACTGCCCACGACAACGACCTGCTGTTTGAAAAGACCAAGCGCCTGGTACTCAATCTGTTGGAAGCTAAAAATCTCTCGGCACTGATCGAAGCAGTCTACGACAGCCTCGGCAAGGACTATGGCATCGAATTCTACGGTCTGACGCTACTCGGTGATGAGAAAAAACTGCCACGCACCATGGCGCGAGTTTCAACGATGGAAAAAGCCAACGAGCGAATTGGCACTCTGCTCGGTGCCAACCGTGCTGTATGCGGTATTTTGCGCGAAGATGAAATGACTTTTCTGTTCGGTGAGAGAGGCCGCAATGTCGGTTCGGTCGCCGCTGTGCCACTGCGTTACGATAACCTCTACGGCATTCTTGCGGTGGGCAACAGCGACCCCAACTTCTACAAGAGCAGCATGGGGACTCTGTTTCTAAGCTATATTGCAGAAATCCTCAATCGGGTCGTCCCCAGCCATCTAAAATAAGCGGGCAACTGATCTCTAGCGGGAAGGTTTTTTCTTTCCTGCTGATGAGGAGGTACCACGCTTTTTACCTGAACCTGGCGCGGCATTGCGACGTCTCTTCGAGGACTTTCCCTTGCCCGCTGTGTCGGATCGGCCAGAGCCTTTTTTCTTTTTCCCTTTCGATTTGCGTTGCGTTTCGTGCTCTCGGGCCAACTCTTTGGCTTTTGACGAGACTTTAACCTTGGCACCCTTGGCTGATTTCTTTGCCGCAGGAGAAGTTGAAGATTTTGGCTGTTCAGCCAATTCAAAATCAATCTTGCGCTCATCTAAATTAACCCGCACCACCCTGACTTTAACTTTGTCGCCGAGACGGAAAACTCGCCCGGTGCGCTCGCCAACCATGCGGTGCTGACTGGCTTCGTGATAATAATAATCCTTGGGCAGGCCAGTCACATGAATCAGCCCTTCGACATACAGGTCATTGAGCATTACAAACAGGCCAAAACCGGTTACCGCGCTGACAACACCGCTGTATTCCTCACCGACGTGATCCATCAGGTACTCACATTTAAGCCAGTTGACCACATCGCGAGTCGCCTCATCGGCACGCCGCTCGGTCACCGAGAGGTGCGATCCGGTCTCATCCAGTCGCGGCAGTTCGTAGGGGTAGATATTGTCTCTGGCAAGTTCAGCGGCGCCCTTAACACGGACAACACCGGCAACTTTTTTATTGCTGCGAATCAGGTGGCGAATGGCGCGATGCACCAAAAGATCCGAATAGCGGCGAATGGGTGAGGTGAAGTGGGTGTAAGCATCAAACGCCAGGCCAAAATGGCCGAGGTTTTCAGATTGATAAACCGCTTGGCTCATTGAACGCAGCATCACCGACTGAATAACCGAGGCATCGTCACGCTGGGCAACCGACCGCAGAACCCGCTGATAGTCCTCAGGCTGCGGATCATCGCCACCCCCAAGGCCAATACCCAGTTCGCCAAGAAAGTCTCTTAGAGAGGACAGACGCTCTTCACTGGGGCCTTCGTGGACACGGTAAAGCGCTGGCAACTTAGATTTTTCAAGGAATTGCGCGGTGCAGACATTGGCAGCCAACATACATTCTTCAATAAGCCGGTGCGCTTCGGTGCGTTTAACCGGGATAATCTGGCTTATCTTGCGCTGGCCATCAAAGAGAATGCGCGTCTCCTGAGTATCAAAATCAATCGCACCGCGTTCATTGCGGCGCTTGTTCAGTCGGCTGTAAAGATTATAGAGCGCATCTATATGGGGCAGTATTGCCGAGAACTGATCCCGGGCATTGGAAGAGTCACCGCTGTTTTTCTCTTCGATAATCTGCGCCACCTGGGTGTAGGTGAGCCGCGCATGAGAATACATAACCGCTTCGTAAAACTGATATTTGGTGACATCACCCTCAGCGTTAATCTGCATTTCGCAGACCATACACAGGCGGTCTTCTTTGGGATTTAGCGAACAGAGACCATTGGAGAGCTTTTCCGGCAACATGGGTACTACATGGTTGGGGAAGTAAACCGAGTTGCCGCGCTCAAAGGCCTGCTTATCAAGCGCACTGCCCGGCTTTACATAGTGGGAAACATCGGCAATCGCAACGATCAGCTTCCAGCCACCACGGGGTTTTGGCTCACAGTAAACGGCATCATCGAAATCCCGGGCATCTTCGCCATCGATGGTCACTAGCGGCAGTGACCTTAAATCAACGCGAAAATCCTTATCGGTCACTTGATCTGGTATGGCATCGGTTTCGGCAACTACATCATTATCCCACTGATGGGGGATACCGTAGTTGCGAATAGAGACTTCAATTTCCAAGCCTGGATCCAGATGATCACCTAGAACCTCACTGATACGGCCAGTGGGAGGACTGTTGCGGGAGGGCCCCTCGGTAATATCGACCAACACAATCTGGCCAGCCTCGGCGGCATTGAGTTGATCTGCGGGTATTAATATATCCTGGCTGATACGCGGATTGTCCGGGCGTACAAAATGAATGCCACTCTCACAAAAATAACGGCCAACCAGCTGCTGAGTTTTGCGCTCAACCACATCGACCAATTTTCCTTCCGGGCGGCCACGCCTATCCCAGCCGGCGATTCTCAGAAGTACTATGTCACCATCAAATACCCGTCGCATCTGACGGCTTGAAAGGTAGATATCCTGATCACCACCCTGAATCGGCGTTACAAACCCGTAGCCCTCGGGATGACCAATCACGCGTCCCTTGACCAAATTTAGCTTATCGAGAGTACCGTAGCCACCGGTTCTATTGCTGGCTATCTGCCCGTCACGCTCCATGGCACGCAATCGGCGGCGCATAGCTTCTATCTGCTCATCATCATCTAATTTGAGTGCCGCACAGATTTCACCGTGGGTCAGTGGACCAACACTTTCGTGTAGATAGTCGAGAACAAACTCCCGGCTTGGGATTGGACGCTGGTATTTAGCAGCTTCGCGAGTTGCGTAGGGGTCTATATTTTTGCTTTTTCTAGGCATAAGGCTTCTTTTTGTCGAGAATTTTTACTTCGCACCGATGACGCAGTCTATGTCTTATAGAGTGATGCAGTCTATGTATTATGGACGATTGAGTAAAAGAAATTCTCTAGACAAAAAAACTCGGGCTATCTGAAAGAGGTTCAGGCCCGAGGTTTAACAATAACTGACTAAAAAACTAACTAAAAGTACTTGGGGGTAATGAAAAATAAATACTGCTAAAATTGCTAGAGCTCTAAACCACTTGAAGCTGAAACATCCTTAAAACTATTTATTTTCTTAACGCTCTTGGGGCCTTAAAACTGCTGCTTTCTTTAAACAGGTTGAGCTATCAATAAAATCTTAAATTCTGACGTTAAACTCTGACGTTAAACTCTGACGTTAAACTCTGACATAGTAATTATATTGACTCGCACCGTCCCTGGTGCACGACTTCCTAGTCGCCATGTATATACACAAATCTAAAGGTGCAAGCTAATTGGCTCTCTTTCCCTAGCTGGTCAACTCCCTGTCAACCAAGCCTCAAGCATCCTGCTTATTAGCGTGTTCTGTAAAACAGCAGTGTAGGTCTGTTATCCAGTCACCAGTAGAATCCCTTTGTACGCATCATGCTAGGGAATCAATACAAATTAACACAATAATTGACTCGCACCGTCCTTGGTGCACGACTTCCTAGTCGCCATGTATATACACAAATCTAAAGGTGCAAGCTAATTGGCTCTCTTTCCTTAGCTGGTCAACTCCCTGTCAACCAAGCCTCAAGCATCCTGCTTATTAGCGTGTTCTGTAAAACAGCAGTGTAGGTCTGTTATCCAGTCACCAGTAGAATCCCTTTGTACGCATCATGCTAGGGAGTCAATTCGAGTTGTCATAATAAGGGGGTTGAAAGAAAAAAAATATTACACTGACGAGTTAATACCAAAGGATTAGTTGAATAACACAGTTTACTGCCATTTATTCGAACTCAAATTCTTCAATATGCTGACGAATCTTGTCGACTCTAACAAGATTTTGCTCTGCCTTCAGGCTTCCATAATCGGCACGAAACTGCATTACCAACTCACGCAACTCAGACATTCCATACAGTCCGGACAATCCCATAAGATCGTGGATAACTCCCCGCAAACTGGCATTCTCGCTTTTTTTCAGCTGAGCCTCTAACTTATCCAGATTCTCATATAGCGCCTTTTTTAATTCATCCACTGGCACCACGGTGGATAGCAAGCCCATCCCAGCGCTTTCCGGGCCACTTTCTGACTGCGGCAATACCTTGGCCAGGCTACTGATTAATTTATCCTCATCCACAGGTTTAAGTAGCAGCATTACTGCGCCGGCCTTTTTTATCCGCTCCTGTTCTGTCAGGGTTACATCTGCCGTTAAGCCGATAATTGGCGGGCTCTCGCCAGACTGCTGAACAATAGTCTCGCAGGCTGTAATGCCGTCCACAATGGGCATATGGATATCCATCAAGATAACATCGAGATGCAATTTTTCAGCAACTTTAATTGCTTCGAGTCCATTATCTGCTGTTAAACATTTCGCACCGTAGGCATTGAGCAATCGGACAATCAACTTCTGGTTAAAGGCATTGTCCTCTGCTACAAGCACAGTAGCGCCAGCAAGGGTCTTTTTTGCATCGCGACTTTCCAGTGGATTGGCTATCTGTGGTTGAGATTTCTCTTTATTGGCCAGAGCTAGCTTACAGGTAAATGAAAATACTGATCCATGACCCAGTAGACTGCGCACTTTTATCTCGCCACCCATCGCCTGAACAAGGCTCTTACAGATCGAAAGCCCTAAACCGGCGCCACCAAAGCGGCGATTGATCGAGGTATCTTCCTGTGAAAATGGATCGAACAGGACAGGGATTTTTTCCTCTTTAATGCCTTTACCCGTGTCTTCAACAGAACAGTGCAAGAGAATATTCTTATTTTCCGCAGCTGGACAGCTAATGGTGATTGTTACCCCACCCCGATCAGTGAACTTAACCGCATTGCTGAGCAGGTTACTAATTACCTGGGTGAAACGCACTGGATCGCCGACCAGTATTCTTGGAACATTGTCATCGATACTATAGTTGAGAATTAACCCTCTCTCTTCAGCCCGCGGCTGATGAATAGCGAGGAGATCAGCCATCCATGAATCAAGATTGAAGGTGACTTTTTCCAGGGTAAACCCACCAGCTCGAGCCTTGGAAAACTCGAGAATATCATCAATCATTGTCAGTAACATATTCGACGACATACTTATAATACGCAGACTTTCTTCGCGCTTGTCCGCATCGCTTTCCGCTGCCAGCAACTTTGAAAAACCAATAACCGCTGTCAGTGGTGTACGCAGTTCATGACTCATGCGCGCAAGAAACTGATCTTGAGCCTCCATCGCATCTTCCAGCTCAATCAATGTAATTTGCAGCTGAGCAGTAGCGCGAGCAACTTCGCTCTGCATGCGAACATTATATTGTCGGACACTTGTAGATAACTGATTAATCCCCGATGCCAACTTGCGCAACTCCAACGGTCCCTCTTCAGTGGCAAAAAGATTAAGGTTGCCGGCCTCCATGGTGTCTACAGTTGCCGTTAAATTTTCCAGCGGACGAGAGATGCTGCGGCCTATACGCATGGCTATCCAGGCCGCGATTAATAGGCCCAGCGTTGAAACAACCAGAACAGCAAAGATACCTTCTCGTCTTTGCTCAACTAGTATTTCATCGGTAAGGGAGACTACGACCCACCCCAACATCTCTGGCTCGGGTACCGCCCCCTCATCATAATCCAGCAGGGATACCCCCTCTCGAGAGATAGGCGAATAGAAGTACCAGGAGTGATCTGCATAGAATGGTTTGACTAAATCATTTTCATCTTGATTTTCTATGACTGAAAGATCAAAGCTGCCAATGGTAATGCTGGATTGCTGACTGAGATTGTAAAAAGCAACGCCTTGAACCGAAGGAATATCCAGCACTGACTCACCTAGATCTTCCAACACCTCTTTATTATTGGAATACAATGGGAACTCTGCAGTAGACGACACTTGCTGCACCGCAACACTGCCAATATTTTTTAAGTTGGTCAGTAACACAACGCGCTGAATGGAAATCATATAGCTGGCCAACACTATACAGAGCAGTGTCAGGGGCAATAATGTTGTAAAAAGCAGTCTTGAGTGAATACTGGAAAATTTCTTTTTCACAGTCATTACCTGGTCTCCTTGCTCAAGTGGTCGCGGTAAAACTGGTCGAGCTTAAGTTCAACTTGTAAGTTAGCAGCGACGGACTTATTGAAATTCAATGAGTAGTGAGTTGGCTTATACAAACCACCTGCAGTGCTGGCCCTGAAATTTGTAAACCAGTCCACAGTATCCATGGCCACATCTTCAGGGGAAGAATATATAGCTGCCAATGCCCCAGCTTTTAGATAGCTTTTTGAGAAGGCAATTACCGGCACCCTGTGCCGATAACTCAAATGTAATATCCATTTCGCCGTGGCGATATTGATTAATCGACTGTCAGAAATTGGGATAAAAACATCACTGCGGCTGAGAACCGGCTCGATCTTGAGAATAGGGTTATCTTTGGTATCAATGTTTACAAACTGCGGATGTAGACCACTATCAACAATATACTTACCAAGGGCGGCTGCTCTGGAGGTTGATGCAGGCCCCCACATGACGCCAATTTTCGATACTTTCGGAATGACTAATTTCGCAAGCTCAATACTTCGAGTAACTGGTTGATCGAGGCAGATAGAGGATACCTGTGCAGCAAATGCATCTTCAATCGAACCATAGTGTTTTTTTGCCAGTGCTGAAAATGCATCTTCAAGGATCAGTACACTTATTATTGGTACTTTGGGCTTGCTACTAAAAGCCAAGTTGGCCGCTGCCGTACCTATACTGACAACAAAATCTGCCTTGGCGAGATCACTTTTAAGATTTAGCTTTGGGGTACGAAACCTTGCGGTAAATTCATACTTATCGGGACTTTGAGCCTCTAACTGCTGCTGAACACTGTTTAAAACCTCAACATAATCAGCAGAGGGCTTGCTGACAACAAACAACACATGGGGTTTTCTATCAGCAAATGCATAACTACAGATAAATATAAGCAAAAAAAGGCTCACAGCTCGAATAACAGTCACTCGACCAACCGATTTCACTGGCGGGCTAGAGCCAAAAAAAACCATTTTAGATCCAAAGACCTGTATATAAATTCACTGCGCCTAATCCACTACAAAGCACAACTAAGGCAGGTTGACTCTAAAACCAAAGATATACCTGGTTTCAAAGAGGTTGTATTCATAGAATTCCTGGTAAGTGTCACCCGCATTTTGCACTGTGAATGAGAGATTGAGACTGGACTGGTTGATTTTCCAGGTTTTTGATGCCTTGAGATCAATCCGCGTATAACTATCGGCCCTAGATCCTCGATAATGCTCCGACCTAGAGTGGTAATTGAGCGTGGTACTGAGACTTACACCCCCATCGAATAGATAGCTGGCCATAAAGCCCAAGTTATTTTTAAGACTGTTTTTAT
>Ga0213869_10000600_pt1 | contig 28600 bp, 45 predicted proteins | sample PICome_10_FD_160083 | JGI IMG/M metagenome (GOLD analysis project Ga0213869, IMG submission 160083) | Coastal seawater microbial communities near Pivers Island, North Carolina, United States - PICO132 | ecosystem: Environmental > Aquatic > Marine > Coastal | place: USA: North Carolina...
AAAAATGTCTTGTATATACGTTTTGCATGTTTTACTCAACGTTTCTTTTTTTGATCTTGGGTTGGTCATTATTTTGCCAATTGACGAACAACGTATTTTTAATTCGCTCATGCCAATTTTTTTAATTGGTTCGTACTCAATTTAAAATTTGCTTTTAACTCTTCAACGGTGTATTTACCGTTGCTTATTGCGTCCAACGCATGCTCAAATTTTTCGTTTGTTAAACTTGGTTTTTGCGGTTCCGCTTTTCCGGCCATGTCAATATCTTTGTCCGAAACAAGGCCGAAAAATGAAGACAACGCATAACGACGCCAATAAGATATCCCCGCACCCTGGGCTTGAAATGGATTCATTTTTGCCAATGCTATGTCTTGGGGTATTTCTGTAAACTCTTCTAATGTTTCTTTGGTTGGCCAATGGCATACAATAGTTTTTAAACCGGTTCCGGCCAATGGTTGCATTACAAACAAGTCATGCTTTTTAAGTATTGGTGTTATAACGCGCATTATTTCGGCAAGATCTGTATATTTATATCCGTAACCCTCACTTTTTTTATAAAGTATTGGTACCTCGTATTGAAAATTTGCTATTGCCTCGTAAATACTTTTTTGGTTTTTTACTGCGGTTCGTTTTTTCGGTGTTGGCTTATCCATTTTGTCCCCCTTTTTGTATTGAATGCGAACGTAAAACCGTTTCAATTACTAAACTTCCGTATTGTAAAACCGTTTCGTACATTTCGTTGGCTTGTTTTAAATCTTGGGTACATGAATTGTCAACGTAAACTCCGTCTATTGTTATCTTATACCAAACCTCGCCTCTTTTAATATATTTTATTAATTCGACAATTTCTTTTTTTGGTTTTTGAGACGCCAAACCGTCTGTTTTTACATTTTCCATAATTTATGTATTTGTTTATAATACCGCAATATAACTATTTTATATTACAATTCTTTTATTTTCTTTTTGTACTTTTCAACAATTTCGTTTAATTCGTCCCTTGTATATTTTTTTTCTTTGTGGGCCTCGGTGTATAATTCCAACAAATGATCCGCGCCAATTCTTTGTTGTATTTTTATTTGATACTCAATTAAATTTCCGCTTAAAAAATGGTTGCACTTTCGACATTGCCCCCAACAATTGGCCTCGTTGTATGTAACGCTTTTAAAACCCCCACTTGAAAAATAATGTCCGGCGTCGTATTCGGTTGTTAAAATTGTGTCGCAACTCGCGCACTCCTTGCCATGGTCCCTTTTGCGTATGTACGCGTTAAAAACCTTTTGGGCTTTTTTCATTAAAGAACTAATACTTTCGTTTTTCTGTTTCCATTCTTTTTTCGTTTTTTTCCAATTCTTAACCTTGGCCGTCTCAACCCATACTTTGACGCATTCGGACCGAAAACAAAACTTTTGGTTAAAATGCTTTGCGTCAAATTTTTCTTTACAATTTTTACACCTTGGCATTTACAATTTTAAGTTACTTTTTATTTTGTTTAATTCTTTTTTAAGCTTTGCAACCTCCGCTTTTAAATCTGTATTTTCGCTTTCAACCCTATATTTTTCTAATTCGTTTGTTTCGCGTTTTTCGCGTAACCAATTAAAAACCGCTTGTACGTCCCAAAGGTCGTTTAATGTTTCGGTCATGCTTTTTATAATGTCCTCGCGTCCGGGGTGTTTTTTTTCGATGTCTTCCAAACTTGCCTTTACTTTTAATTTGGTTGTTTCAAGCGCAACCCCGGCTTCGATTATTTTAAATTCTAATTTTTCCATATTGTATTTTGTTTTTCGTTTCTATATTGTTTTAGGCAATCCACGTTTTGACATTTAAAACCATTACCGAAATTGTATTCAAATAAAATAGGTTCCTCGTGAAAGGTTGGTTTGCCCCCGGTTTCTTTGTCCCGGATCTTTTCAACCGTTACCATTGTATAAAATTGCATTTCTTTACTACTAACTAAACGGTGCATAACCAAAATTTGGTCCACTCGATTTGCGGTCATTTTTCCGCCCTCAATATCACTTTTTTTTGGGGCCTTAATCATTCCGGCCCAATTGTGGCCCGGCGGGTAAACGTTACCGGCCCGCCCGGTTTCGCTTATTGGGTGCGTATTGATAAATAAACTTTTGCCGGTAGCATTGCAAAAATGCCTACAATCATTTAAAAATTTGTAACTATCCGCATAATTCATGGACCGATCAAGACCGGTTATTGGATCAATTACGCATGCGTCCGCCTCGGTGTCCTGGAAAACTTTTAAAATGTCGTCCGGCTTATATTGTTTTCTGTTATCTACAAACTCAAAGTATTGTTCAATTCTTGTTTGGTGCCGGCGTATTTCCTCATGGCTTAAATCGCAAAAGTCCGTACCCGCTAACATTTGCACCATGTCCCGGACCAATTGGCCGGCTTGGTTTTCCCCGGACCAAACGCACCATTTTATACCATGTTGTACGCTTAACACTAATTGAAACCATGTGGCAAAAAATGTTTTACCGATATTGTCATGGCCAACCCAACAATCGAAACTTCCTTGTTTGTACCGGTACCAATTATCCAATTCGCAACCAATGGTCAAACCTTTTTTTATTTTGCCGTCTCTATAATCGTATAAATACGGTAATGTTGTTCCTTTGCTTAAAATCATTTTTTTACTTGGTTCATTACATTAGTATAAAAATCATTTTTTTGTTCGGCTTTTTTGGGTTCTCGTTTTAACCAACTTTTACATGTCAAATATAAATTTTTGTACGCGGTGTTTTTTTTGTAATTCTGTATTTGGTCCAATACAAAATCAATCGTTCGGGCGTCGTATTCCGTTTTTAACTTTTCAAACTCTTCATTTGTCAATGCTAAATGGTCAAACTCGCGGTATATGTTTTTCCTCTTCTCTTCTCTTCTCTTATCTGTTGCTTTTCGTTGAACGCTCGTTGACGGTTGTTTAATTTCGTTGCGTTTCTTTGCGCTCGCTTTTCCGGCTTTACTTGCCTTTTCGCGCATGTCATTTATACCGTCCATTTGCTCGTCTAAAAATTCAATATAAACGCGTTCGCCGTCTATTTTTAGTATTTCAAGGTCAACCAATTTTTTATAAACGTTTGGGGTAAACTCAAATTTACATTGCTTTACTGAAACGTCGCATTGTTTGTTCCAATAGGTACAACAAAAATTTAAAAATTCCGCTTGGGTTGTCTTGTTTGTTTTTGAGATTCGGCCCATTATCCAATCGGACGGCCGAAATTTAAACCATTGTAATTTATCCATAATTTGTATTTTGATTTTAAAATTAATAAAATTTTTATAATTCGCTAATGTCATAAATTAGCGGTTTGTAAAGGTCCGCGCGTTCTTTTGCGTCCTCTTCGTTTTCGGCATATATTATCTTATATGCCCTTAACCTCTCTTTACTTTTTGAATTTTGATAGGCCCAATAACTTATTTTAAAACGCTTTTGGCCCAAATGATCCGGCGCGTTTTGTTCCGAATGTTTATACTCTTTACTCATACTCTTTGCGTATTTCGTTTTGCAAAACTTCCGTATGCTTTTCAATTCGTTCTAATTGGTCCCTAATAAGCCCTAATTGCACTTTATGGTCACTATCCAATAACAACTCCATTTCCAACAATCCGTTTTCCGAAACGCCCTTAATCATTTCGTTAAAGTCTTTTAAAGTTTTTCGGTACCCAACGGTCATTTTTTCGTACGCTTCAATCATTAAAAAATAGTCGTACAATTCAAAATCTTCGGCTTCGGACGCGTATAAATTCCCGGTACCGTCGCATAAATTACAATCGTATTTTTCGTAACAACCCCCACAACATGCGCTCGCGGGTTTACTACATTCGGGCAATGTACCGTCAATTTGCCCGGAACCGTCGCATTCAAAACATTTTATTGTTTTCCAATCCATATTATTTTCGTTATATTTGTTAAAATTGGTTATCCATAAACCATTTGTATTTTTTAATCTGACAAAGGGACCGTTAAAAGTCCCTTTTGTTTTTATATAAAGATCCAACTTACATAATAGTAAATAAAACCTATTGTCGTTAAAAATGCAATACTATATATTGCGTCTTTTATTATTTCTTTATTTTTCATTGTAAAAATCTTTTCGTTCGTTTACTAATTGTTCCAATTCCAGGTCGGTTAAATATGGTAATTTTTTTAACTCGTCTTCATCAAATTTATCTTTAACATATTTATTAATTAAATAATCAATGTTTTTGTCGCGTTCTGTATTAATATTATATTGTACGCTTGATTCAAAATTGGCAAAGGGCAACCAATCGTTTTTTTTGCCCTTATTAATTCCACTTTGTACCCATTCTTTTAATGTTTGTTTACTTTCGTTTGGCCATTCTTTAAATGGTTCTATGCCGTCATGCTCAACGTTTACTACTTTTTCAATTCTTTGGTTTTCCAATTTAACCGAAATTTTAATTGTTTCTTTAATTCTCATTTGTATTTTTTATAGGTTACTAATATATTTTGTTGACATTTGTTTCATGTGGTCAATGTCTAACCATTCTAACAATTCAAGGGTGTTAAATACCATTGTAAATTCTTGGCCGTTTTCGTCTTGGCCTACCAAAATTGTTTCGTTGTCTTCGGTCGCCATGGCGGTTTCAATATCGTTTAATCTTTTTGTCATATTATTTATTTTTTAATGCTTTTTTAAATGTTCGTAAAATAAGACTTAAAGCCCATTTTAACTCTTCTTGGCTTCCCATTCCCTCTTCTTTGTTTACGTTATAACGTTTTTCAAAATTATATGAAAACCTAGATTTGTTTTCGTCAATATATACAAATTGGTTTTTTATTGATATTCCGTTAATATCAATTGAATACGGCCATGTCCCGCCGTCGTATGTCGAGGGTGTCTCGTCCAAATTTTTAATGTCCGAAATCATATCGTTAATTTTGTTAATTCTGTTTAAAATTGCTTTTTTCATGTGTATTTTTTAGGTTATTATTAAATGATTATACGGCAATATAATAAAAAGGTTACAAAAAAACAAACGTCCGTTGAACATTCGTTAAAAAACGTTGGTTATTTACGCTTTTTTAGTAGTATTTTTTTTAAGATGTTACCAACCCAACCCCAAAATTTGTTCGTACTTTGTACGTCAACTTTGGTTCCCTCGTCCGTACGCTCAATTTGTACGTCCAAATTCTTTGTGTCAATATCGGCCGTAAATTTACCGTCTTTTCGGTCAACGTCAAAATCAATATTTTGGCCGTCAAAACTTACGTCAAGATCTTTTTTATCTTTTATGCTTTTCCTGGGTTTTCTTTTTTTCTTTTCGCTCATAACTTTTTAAACATTTTAATCATTCTCGGGCATGGGTAAATATCCAATTTGTCCGGCCGTACTGAATTATGGGTAAACGTTCCGTTTTCGCCCCGCAATGCGCGTTTTGAAACTTCCCAAAAATCGCATTCATTATACGTTATACTAATGTTGTATCGTTCATTCCAAAAAACAAGTAATTGCCGGACGCTTTCAATTTGCGCGTCGGTGTATCGGTGCCAATATGTTTTGCCTTTATACGCTTTGTCTAATATTGTAACCTCGTCTTTTGGTACTTCGCCGTTTACATAATTATAATATTTACCGTCGCGTTCTGTAAGGTACCCCCAATTGCAAATCTCAATACCTATTGAATTTTTGTCAAGTAATTTATAAGGGACGCCGTATGCCTTAAATATATCGCTTTTAACGCCTAAATGATACGCCCAATACTTGGAACTATACGCTTGGCATATTTCGCCGTCTGCGCTCATCTTTGCGTCTTTACCGCTTATCACAACGCATGTAGCAACCCGGCCTCGTTTATCATTGTTCCAATGTTGAATACAACGTACGCCGGAACTATTGCCGGCGGTATGGTGTAAATATATTTGTTTCTTTTCGGTGTCAACGCGCAAATACTCGTTGTCGTCCATGCCAACAAAATTTATTTTTGATAGGTCCAATTTTGGTTCGCTCATTTTTTTCGTTTTTTTAACAATGTATAACAGACAAAAACCAGGATCAAAACAGAAACAACCGATTTTCCAAAGTCCGGTTTTTCAATTAATTTTTCAAGTATTTGTATTTCCTTGTCAAATGTTTGCGTTTCAATAAAAACGGTGTCTTGTTTTACAAACGTATCAATTACAATATGTTTGTTTTCAATAACCGTATCGCAATGTCCGGTATGTACTATTGTGTCGCTCATTTTATCAGTTTTTTAATTTTGTCCGCAAAGTAGTTAAAAACGTCCTCAAAGACTAAATCTATTTTTTCCGTTAATTCATTTGCAACCCAACCAACAATAAACGAAACTAAAATAATCAATCGGGGCGTCAATTCAGTATAAAAAATTTCCAATACTCCAATTAAACTAAATGACAAAATACCGGCAACCGTCATTCCTATAATTATAGTTTTCAACTTCGCTCGTTTTTTCATTCCCTTGGCCATTGCGCCAATCATTCCCACCAATACGGCTATAAGATCCGTAAATTGTTCAAGTCCTTTCATTATTCTCTAATTACTATTTGCCAATCGCGTATTGCTATGTTAGATGTTCCGCTATTATTTTCAACGTAAAATGTCAATTGGTTCGTATTGTCTATTAATGTTGCAAAACTCATCGTTAAACTATCGATGTCATTTACCGCATTTGTTTGAATGGCACTAAACGCAATTTGTACGTTATTTTTATAAACGTAAAACGTATAATTTTGTCCGGAACCGCCCCCAATTTTTTCGTAATTTATTGTAGCATGTATTGAAACAAAAATTTGTTTTTTTGCTAAATATGTAAATGTACCGTCTGAACTCCCGGTCCACCGTACGCGGTCCTTTTGTACGTTATTATTGTTTGTTTCTATTTTAACCGGGGTGTTTATTGTCGATATTACGGTTTCGCTTCCGGCTCCGGTGTTACCTTGCATTGTTGACAAAATACCGGCCCGGCTATTTAATAAACCTTGGTTTGTAAATACGTCATAATTTTGCGTTGCCGTTTGTGAATAATCGGGCAACCCACCTTGTAGCGGGGAAAATACGGTACCGGACGTCAACCCGGTTTCAACAAATGTATTTGAACTAACCGTACCAAAACCGGTTGTACTATTTGTATCTATGTCAACGCCAATTTGTGTTTCTTGAGGGTGTATAATACAACCATTAATATTTACCGCGCCAAATTCCGATAAATTGTTGGCCTCTAATTTAATCATAGACGCCGTACTAAAACCGCTTGGCGTTGGCAATGTGGCTTCGTCAAACCAACGTATAAATTCACAACTTGTAATTTGTAATTTGCTTACGTCCTCAAACGAACAACCGTTGGCGGTTGCTTTAATATAAAAAAACAAGCATTGGTTTATGTCTACTAAATCAAAACCTTTTATTAGCATTACGTCGTATGTCCCCCTAAATTGACAATTGAATATTGACAATATTTTGTTTCGGCCGTCGTTATAACTTACGCCGTCAACGTTTACGCCTCTTATAATTGAACTCGAACTATTGGTTGCGCTAAATTTTAAATTTGACAAATTAAAATCTACGTCTTGTATTCGTAAAAAACTTCCGGAACCGCCCCAAACCATGTGGTCGCTATTTCGGTCTAAACCTATAATTTCGCAATTGTCCGCGCTTATTGTTATTGCACTTGTAAAGGTTATTTGGCCCCTTATTATATATGTTGTGTCCGCCAATAATGTTGTGGGTAAATCTGTATTTCTTATAACCTCAACAATATTTCGTCCGTTGGCGTCTATACGGTCCAATTTGCCGGCGTCAAATTTTAAAGACGTTCCAATGGTTACGGTACGCGGTGTACTTATTGTATCGTCCGCGCTATATATGGTATTTCCTCCGCCTCCGCCTCCGCCTATTTCGGCACCGGTTACATATTTTGTCGAATAACCGGTTGGGCTTCCGGCGTCAACTTCGGCAATTGGTACTAAATCTCCCGAACCTAAATTGGCCCCTTTTGCCGGTAATTCACTTATTTTTGTCGTTATTGCCATTTTTTGTTTTTAAATAGGTTAAAAGTTTTTTTAAATTAACCGGTTTAGGTTTGTAGTTTTTCACAATACCCAACCCCCCCAATAGTTTTGTGTTGTGGGGTTAATATCATCGTTCGTATTTTGGTTGTATTCGGGGTATTTACTCGAAAATTGGCATAAATGGTCAATAAGTCTTTGGGCGTAAAATTCGGCGGTACTGCGCGTTTCCTCAACTAAATCGTCAACCTCGCTTTTATCTACGACTTGGCCATTTTCTTGGGTAAATTTAAAAATTCCTTTGTTGCTAACTTGAATGTTTCCCCATGGTAAGTATTCAACCATTGTATAAAATAAAACAACGTCCTTTATTTTGTCCTCTAATAACTCCAAATAAGGGGTTGCCAACGTACCGGCTTTTATTTCGTCTTGTATTTTTTCAAATAATTTTGTACCTAATAACGGTTGCAATTGTCGATCTTGGGCAATCTTACAAAATTGCAAATAACGGTCAACGTCAACGTTGCCATTCATGGCCGTAAATCTTACAATGTCTTTTCGGGTTACAAACAATACATATTCCGCCATAATCTTACTTTAAATAACCTTGGTTTGGTTGGTTTATTGGTGCAACCGCCGTTTCGCTTGGGTTGCCTTTTACTCTATATCCGTATTGACGCGCTCGGTAAACGCTTATTTGATTTGCTAATTGGCTTGTCGGGTCCAGGGGTACGCCAAAATCTACGCCAACCCATACTTGACGACGAAACAAATGTTTGCAGTTAGGCCCGCCCTTGTATGCCATTATATCGTATGTATTAGAACCATTTGGACCAAACCCGGGGTTTATACTTGGGTTTTTACTCATGGCGTCAAGGTCCTCTTTACGGTAAACATTATCGTTTTGTCTCATCATTGCCCTACAAAATGGCCGGCTTTCGCCCCCCTTACTTGGTTTGCTTAAATAGTCAGTTTCAACGTATCGGTACCTTGTTATAAAATACATGCCGTTTATGATCCAATCTTGCTCGCTCACTTCGGCCGGTTGTGGGTTTCCGGTACTTACTAACATTGCTTTACGCAATCTTTGGTACATGCTCAATTTTTCGGGCTTGTTCTCATTTGCTTTTTTTTGCGCCAATTCAATTTCTTGGTCGTACTCGTTCTCCTTTTCAATGTCCGCGTCGAACTCGTCAATTAATATCCATTCCTTGTTTGGCTTTTCGCCGTACATGCTTAAATCAATTTCTGGCGTTTCTTTTTTTAACTCTTGTTTTTCCTCTTCGTCAACAATTACGTTTCCGTTGGCGTCGTATTTGTCAAAAGGGTTTAAAGTCTCAAAATACAAGTTTAAATTAACCTCGTTGTACGTTAATATTTTTTGTAGGCCGTCAATTAACAAGTCCTGGAACGGTCGTACCGTCATGTTCATATACAATTGAAACGACGTCATTAACTCATCACTTGCCGAACTAAAACCGCTTGCCGTTGCTATCCCGAAGATAGCAGAATTCACGACGCCATGGCCAGTGAGTATCTTGTGCATGCACTCGTCGGACAAATATTCATAATGGGACGGCGCATTATTTAAACTAATGTCTTGTATGTCCGTTTGGTTTGTGCTATCATGGTTGAAACTTACAATTGTTTTTTGGCCCCGCGCCCCGCTTAACTTTTGTAAAATTTCATGCTTTATTTCCTCTCTTTTTTCAATGTCCGGCACCCCCGAATTGAGATTTACAATCCGGGTTCCGGAGAACCCATTTTGTGTATCATTTACTAAAAAATGCGATATTTCAGTTTCTAATTGCGAATAACTTACAACGCCTTGCCAATCCGGGTACGAATAATAACGCATATTTACGCTATAAGGCCGAATGTATAAAATTTCGGTATCGTCTTTTGACATGCCAAACGCGCTAATTCTTTGCGGTTCATGGTTTCGTAAATCGGACCAATCATTGCTAAAATAATATGCTTCAATTTCGCCGGTTTCAATACTACATTTTTCGGCCCTTAATAATTGTATTGGTACATGGTTTGTTTCAACAATTTTTGAACGGTCCTTATTATATAAAACTTGTATTGCGCATTGTCCCAACATTTTAAGATCGGACGCCAACCGGCGGGTACAATCTTTTGAAAAAAGCATTTTCATTTGGGCGTATTGCTCGGGACGTTTTGACGCGTCCGAAGCCATTAAACCTTTGCCGTATATTAACTTAACAATATTGTTTATAACTGCATGGTTCGTTGGGCTTTGTATATAACGTTCAATAAGGTAATCAAAATATAAATTGTCCTCGCCGAAAAAAACGAACTCGTCTTTTTTGCTTTCAACAATTACCGGCGGTTCGTAACTATTCAAATTTATAACATGTACGTTATTTTCTTTATTGCTCATATAAAATATATTCGTTTGGCGTACTTGGTCCGTATTCATAAACCCCGGCATTTACGCTAAATGTTTCTATTGGTTGCGCGGTCGCAAAAACTTTGTCTCGGAAAATTTCGGTTGTACCGTCGTAAAAAATGGCCATGTAAAAACGGCCCTCAATTAATGGTATTGTTAAATTAACTTCGTTGTAAAATGAAACCGTTGAAAAGGTACCCAATACCGCCTCGGCGTTTGTGTTTGTTTGCTCGTCCAAAAAATCAATTTTCGTTATGTTTAGATTTTCGGTAGGTTGTATAAATGGAATAAATTTATACGTTTGTTCGGTTGCGGTATCGGGCAATAATACGGTCATACTTATATAACAATAATTCGCTTTTTTGTACCAAAGTGTTAAAAAGAAAAAAACCCAGGTTTTGGGTTTTGGCTTATATTACATACAAAAAATATTTGACATTTCCAAATGGTCAATTACGCATTTTAAGGCATGTTTAAGGGCTTTATTTATACTCTCGTACATCTACATATTAAAAACTCGAGATGTGCGATTAAACTAAAAAGCCATGTTCTTAACCAAGATTTTTGTTTAAAAACTAATCAAAAAAAAGGCCCCTAAAAATTACGTCAAAGGCCTTTTAAACGATATATAAACAAAGTTTTTTTATGTCGTTACAATGTCCGAAATTGTCAACCCAAAAATGTCAACCAATTCGGTTTCGTCTTTTATTGGACGGTCTTCGCCGGTTGTGGCGTCCGTAACTGACAAGTAATTGGCCGGCCTTTGTTCGGTACTTTTTAGCACCAAATTATACCCATTGTAGTCTGTGTACTCAACTCCCGAATTTACGGAACCCGATTCAACATCGGCCCCCTCATTTAAGCCCATTAAAAAGAACTCATTTGTTCGGCTTTGCACCACAACGTATGGTCTGCCGTATGCGATGAATTTTATATTTTTGTGTGTCTTAATGTCTTGACGTTTAAATTGAACCGTCAACATTTGCTCAAAAACCGTTGTTCCATTTGCCCTGGACGACAAAATATTCTGATCGAACCCATTAGCCCCCTTTAATTCGTACTTGTATAATTTTGTAACTCCGGTTATTCCTTGTATGTCGTCTCCTAAATCGGGCGCGGTTCCGCTATATGTAACGGTGTCAATTTCGCCGAAATTTATGAAAAAAATATTTGAAATTCCGCTTATGCTATCTTTGCAAGCTTCGAGACGACCATTTCCTATTAAACAACTCATATTTAGTGTTTTAAATGTTATTACTTAAACCCCCACTTTAAGTAGGGGTTTGTTTTGTTTCTTCTTTATACTCCGTACGTTGCAATGTCCGCACCAACTCCGTATGTCGTCCCGGCCGTATACCTTACGATTAGTCTCATTTCTTGTGCGCCCGTTGTTGGTCGCATGTCCAAAAGTGTACATTCTAGCATGTCATTCATCAGACCGCACCCAAAAAATAGGTTTTCCGTATGCGTTACAATCATTTTGTCTTTTGGCATTCCATGTGCGCAAAAGATCCGCATGCCGTCAAACATTAAACCGGTATCAAAACTTTGGTTGTTACCTCTATTTTCGTAACCGTTGGCACCTAAACCGTTTGCACCAAAACCGCCCAATGCGCGCGTATATGCTTTGTATGCCCCGATTCCCATATAGATAAACGAATTTTCGTTACCATAAAGGGTGTCGGGTGTTGCGTCTACCAAAAGGCCTAATTCCGTAACAATATTTCCGGCATTTAAACCGCCGGCAACTAATGGTACTTGTTGTCCCGCCGGAATTTCTCCCGCCGTTATTGCGTTTGCAATTTGTGGCAATAAACCGTCAAATTCTCCGTTTGTTGCTTTTTTACCGTTCCAAATATCAACTTCGGTTTTTGCCGAAATTTTACCTAAAACGTATGCAATAACCCATTCCTGGAAATTAGGCGGTAAATTGTCATGTACTGAATACCCCATGGAAACTGCGTCCCAATCTTTTCTGAACTCGTCAATACAAAGGGTTTGCAGACTTTGTAACTCTTTTGGTTCTAAAATTCGTTCAGTCAATGTTGTAGTACCGGTCGCCTCGTAATTGCATGTGGCGTCGGCAATACCCGCTTCAAGGTCGGCTATTTTCATTGTTTGACGAAATTTGATATTTGGAACAACTGTAAGTCCTCCGTTCTCAATTGTGTTTGCGCTTAAAAGGGAACTTGCGATATATTTCCCCGCGCTTTCTCCTACATAAGATGTAGTTATACTAGGATTTGCTGCCATTTTTTCTAATTTTTTTTTGGTTAATATTTTGGCTTTATTTCTATTTATATAATTTTTCCATTACTCGGTCCAAAGTGTTTTTAGGTCGCTTATTTGCAATCTTAAAATCTACCTTTTTAGCGGTCTTTTTTTCCGGGTTATGTCTTAACGGCTTGGCCGTTGTCTTTGCTTTTTTCGTTGCGTTTAATTTGTGCAATTTTTCGATTTTTTCTTTTGCTAAATCAATACGCTTTTTGTTTTTGCTTTTTACTTTTGAAAGCTTTGTTTTCTTAAAAACTTGTTTTTTCAACTCCTCGGGTGCCTCGGCTACAATTTCTTGTACGGCTTCCGTTACAACTTCGGCAATTGTTTCCGCAATTTCCGGGGTTACCTCTTCGGGTGTTTCCGCGTTTACAACGTCCGCAACTGCGCTTACAATTTCCGCTTCGGCGTCTTGAATTACGCTTGCCTCGTCTTCAGTCAATTTGTTTTTACCGTACTTTTTACGCTTGGTCATGTACTTGTCTTTCAACTCTTCCGGCATTGCCTCTAATGTCTCGGTTACGGCTTCAACTACGGCAACCGCCATTTCGGACGCGTCGGCCTCGGTTATTGTTTCCGGTGTCAAGTCTTCTATAATTGCGCTCACTTCGCCCAATACTTCCTCTTCAACCGCCTCAACCGTTTCGACTACTTCCGCCGGTGTCTCTTCCTCAAAGTACGTTTCTTTTACTTTTGTTTCAACAATCGTTTTTGGCTTGTCGTCTTTTTTAAGATCCTCTTCCACAACTTCCTCTTCCTCTTCGGCCACTACGTCTTCGGCCTTTTCGCCAATTTGCGCTATAATACCCTCAATTTCCACAACCAAAACTCGGCCGTCTTCCATTTCGTATTCTCCAGGGGCCAACGGTACGCGGTCCTCGTCCATTACAATAAATACTTCGTTTTCCGGTTCAAATGTTTCGGCCTCAATGACCGTTACGCCGTCCGCTAATTTTGCGGTTTCCAATTTTACCTCCATGTTTAATGCGGTTTTGATTTTATTTAATACTTCGGTTGCTTTCATTTTTTAAATGTTATCAATTTTACTTTTTAACTCGTTTGCGTATTCTTGTAAATCATTTTTATTTACAATAAAGTTTTCATTTGCAACAATTATATTTTCTATAACGTCGCTCGGTTCCAAACCAATTTCATTTAAACTATTTACTAATTGGTCTAATTGGTCTTGAACAACTTGGCCCTCCTCAAAAATTGTTTTTGCTTCGTTAATTAAATCGTCAATTAAAGTATTTGTTTCGGTCCATTTGTTTATCCAATTTTCGTTTAAAATTTCTAAACTATTAAAATTGTCTTGTAAATCATTAGCCAAACTTAACTTAACCTCGCGTAACTCGGCTTTAACGCTCGTTGAACGCTTGTTGTTTCCCCAAAGTTTATTTAAAATTGCTTTCATTTTTTTTATTTAGGTAAAAAATACTTTATCTACATAGCTTTTTATTTCTTGTAATTTATCGTTTTGTCCGGTAAAATCATCGGTCAATAAAATGTCTTCAATAAACGTATCTAAATTTTCTAATTCTTGCGGTACGTCAATTCCTAAATCTGTAACTTGTTGAATTAAATCATCTTTAACTTGTCTCGCGGTTTTTGCTCGGTCGATGTTCCCTTGTAAATAACCCAAACTTTGTTCGGCTTTATTTAAACCGTCCATGGCCTCGTTTCCGGCGTCTTGCATATTATCAAATATGTCCTCAACTTCCGTTTTTAGGTCTTCCATTAATGACAACTTAACTGCGCGTAAATCTGTTTTTAGGTTTGTTTTTTTACCCCAAAGTTTATTTAAAATTGCTTTCATGTTTTAAATATAATCTGTCATGGGGTTCATGCCAATATTTTCAATTTCGCGGTATAACTCGTTGTGGCTTTCAACTGCATAATCAATGGCTTCTTGAACCTCGGTTACTTGGTCCGGGTAATCAACGCCTAATTCGTCTAATTTTTCTTTTATTAAGTCTAATTCGTCTTGAACAAATGTTGGGTTTGGTTCCTCAAAACGTATAACGTCCCGGCCTTGTATTAACAATTCTCGGCCCGGCAATACAAATTCATCAATTGCGTATTGATAATTTGAACCGCTTATTTGCGCTTGTTCTAATAAATCGGCAACTGCATTTAAAGTAACAACGTATTTTTTATATGCCGTTTTTAAACGAAAAGTTTTAACCGTTTTCGCTAATTTCATTTTTTTTGTTTTTGACAACGCCGTTTTTGGCTTGTCTTGGGCCTTTGAAAACTTGGCCAACTTGTCGTAAATGTTTTGTTGTCGTCTCATAATATAAAAACCTATTTTTTACTTTTTGTCGTCTTTTTGGTTTCCGGGGCCTTAATATATTTGGCCAAACTTCCGGATCTTAACTTTTCAATTTCGTTTAAAAGTCTTAAACCCTCGGCTTGTATTCCGTTGGGTTTGTTTTTAATAGACTTGTTTATGTCTTTTTTTAAACTCGTCAATTCATCGTTTTCGTCTTTTAAAAAAAACTCAACTTCTTTAACCATTTGTTCAATTCGATTTGCCATTAAAAATGCTTTACGCGTTTTGGCTTGGTATTGTCTTATTGTATTTATCATTCGTTTAAATTTGTCCTATGCCTTGGGCTTGCAATGATCCGTCGCAACATTTTGAATTGTACGTTTTTTTGTCTTTACATAAACAACCGCGTTTCCCGCCTTTTGGGCTTGTTTTACTTGGTGTTACAAATTTTTCCTTACTTGGCATTTTCCGAAATTATTTGTTTAATTGTATTGAGCAATTTTTGGTCCGTTGTTTCTGTTTTGCTTAAGTCCAGGGCGTCCGCAAAATGTCCCTCAATTGAATAACCGCGTACGGAACCGTCCTTAATGGCGTTCCATACTTCATCGTTTTCAATTTTCATTGAAATAAACCATGTACCAACCGGGGCGTCAAAATTATATAGGTTACTTTTATCGTTTTCGTTGTCCTCTTTTATCCAACTTTCAAAAATAAAATTGCCGTCAACGGCGTACTCATGCTCGAACGTTACGTTTTTTTGGTTGTAATTCTTAAAAAACAACTCGTTACATTTTGCAACCGTCGATTTGGAAAACCATATATAATAGTCCCCATTCTCGCGGTCTGAACGGAAGATTTGTTTTTGGGGAATTAAGGCCGGACCACAGATAATTCGCTTGTCCTCGTTTAATTTTAAAGCATATTTTTTTTGCTTATTAAGGGCGTACCAATTTTGCTCAATGGCCGGTTCGCGAACTAAACTCACCGCGTCTACGGCAACGTGTTCTGCGTCCTCGTCAATGACCAATTCAATAATTTTCATGCTCATATTATAAAAACCTAATTTTGTTAAATTGTCGCATTTTCGACGCGCGCCCGGTCTAAACCTTGGGCCGTCGTTACGTCTTGACTTGTAACGTACGCTTGTATTGGTGCGGGTTGTCCCAACCCCTCTAAATCGTTTATTCCGGTGTCTCCTACAATATTAAATTCCGGGCTTACTATGCCCTCGCCGGCCCCGGCTAATTGGTCCGTACCGTCGTCTCCGCCGGTTCCCCCGCCCCCAAATTGACTTGACGCAATTTTTACAATATTTGCTAAACCAACCGCCCCGGCAATACCGGCTTCGACAAACTGCGCACCGGTTGCCAACTTTATAGGATTCCCCCCGGCCGTTAATGCGCCGGTTACGGCCAATGCCGTATTAGTAATTGCGCTCGCTAAATTAAACGCCTTTTGTATTTGAAATTGTTTTTTGGCGTCCTCTTCGTTTTGTGTATTAAATGCCCCTATTATGTCGCCTATTGCCTCAAAACCTCTTAACGCCATGTCAACTTTGGCCCGGTTTGCTTCTCGGTCAATGGCCTTTTTTTCTTTGGCTAATTTTTCCTCTAATGCCAATGTCATTTCGGCGTTACCCTCGGCCAACTTAAATTTTTCTTTATAACTTTCTTCTAATAACAATTTTTCCTTTTCAATGCCCTCGGCCATTAAGAAATATTTAAGGTCTTGTAATTCCTTTTCGTTGCTTAATGCGTTTGCGGTTGCCTCGTCCTGGTATTGTTTTTCTATTTCGGCCAACTCTTCTTTTTGTTGACGGTCTAAATTTAAAATTTGGTCCTCGAGTAATTTTTTTTGTTCTAAATAGTTTTCGTCTGTTTCCTTTAAATTGGCCAAATGTTGTTCGGCTTGGCCCTTTAAATTGAAATAATATTTGTTTACGGCGTCCTCGTCTCGTCCTTGGTCCGTTAATTTTCTTTGGTATTCCTTTTCGTCCGCGTCTTCTATTGCTTTTAAATACGCGTTGTATTGGTCAATTAATCTTTGCTCATGTTCTTTTTGTTGTTTTTCTAATTTGTCTTGGGCCTCTTTTTCTTTTTTCTTTCTTTCTTTATAACGGCTTGACGCTTCGGCTTTTTCTTTTAAAACAATTTTTGCTTTTTGCAATTCAAGGTCTTTTAACGACTTTTCGGCGTCCTTAATTTTTTGATCGGCTTCGGCGGACGCGTCCTCAACATTAAATACCGCCTTGGCAATTGACGAACTTAAAAGGCCCATTGGAGACAATCCGGGAACGTATTTTGCAATTTTATTATACGTCCGTACAATCATGTCAAGCGGGAATAAAATAACCTTTAAAACGCCGTCTAATACTTTTTGGTTAAACTTGACCGCTTCAAGTGAAAGTTTCTTTTGTTGTTTCGCGTTTTCAACGGCAACCTTTGCTTTTTCAATTGCCAAATTCAACTCTTCCATTTGTAAATCGCGTATAAATTTTTCGCTTTTACCTTGGGCGCGTAATATGTCTTCATATTTAACGGACGCGTTATATTTTTCCTCTTGTAATTCGGCTTGTTCAATGCTTTGGTCCAAAATCTTTTGGCCCTCGGCTTCGGCCCCGCCCATTAATGCGGTTATGTCTTCCCAATAAGTAACCAACAATGCAACGCCCACAACCAACGCCCCAATACCGGTTGCAATAACGGCTTTTCCCATTCCTTGTAAAGCGGTTATTGCAGACTTTCCGAACGTTTTAAAAACCCCGGCACCCTCTTTTAAACCTTTTATACTTTGGCCCAAATTCATCACTTCGCCCAACGTTTGCATTTTTTCCTCTAATGCTTCAGATTCGGCACCAAATAAAGCCATTGCACCCTCGGCCGTTTCAAACCCGCTTTTTACTCCGGCCCCGGCCCCCTTAAACTTTTTAAAATTATCCCCGGCTTTTTTAACCTCGGTTCCGGTTTTCTTAAAACTCTTTTGGATCTTTTTTTGTCCGGCTACTATTTCGTCCGTTCCCTTGGTCGTTTCCTTGTTAAAATTTTTAACGTCTTTTGTCGCCGTATTAATGGCACTCCCGGTTTTTTCAAACCCGGCCGTTACTTCGTCAACGTTACTTTCAACTTGTAATTTTACCGTTTTATTTTCCGCCATTGTTTCTATATTTTAAATGTCTTTTTTGTACTTTATAAATGCCTCGAACGGACCGGGGCATTTTGTATTTACCCTTGGCAATTAATACGTTTTCGTTGGTTTGGTTTTCGTCCATAAAACCCAACATGTCAATAATGTTTTTTAAATTACTCATGGTCTTTGTATAAATATTTGGTTTGCAACTTGACTTCCGTTTGTTAATGTGTAGGTTAAACAAATAGTTATTATTTGCGCGTTGTCCGCGCTACTTTCCAACATCAATATTTCGTTGGTTTCGGTTGCTATTGGTTCAACCGGGAACGTTTCCGTAACCAACCAATTTTCGGCCCCCTCGTTTTCCGGTATGCAAATTTCCACAAATCCGGGTTCGGTTAATGTTGTCGGGTTTATTGTTACTCCTGGAACTATTGTACCGCATTGCGTTAAATCGACTTGAACGGCACCGTTTACAAATGGTATATATTGCGCTATACATTGGGCCGTTTCATCGGGCCGTATTGGCGGTACAATTGGCGGTACTTGGTCCGCTATCATTTGCCTAAAATCGTTCGTTAATGTCAATGTTGCCTCCCCGGTCGTTAAATTAATTTTAACATTGTTTGGAATATATCGACGATCTCGGATCACAAAACGGTCATTAAGTTTAAATTGTGTTAAAATGCTCAATGGTAAAACGGCCATTGCCGTATATTCCCGGTTTTTTGGGTTGTATAAATTTTGAATGTATGCCTTATAATAAGTGTTGTATAAACCGCCTTGGTTTGGTGTTAATGTAAACGAACTATTTTCGGTTCCAAAATTCAAACTAAAGTCTTCATTTATTACGGTTACGTCTTGACCAAATAACATATAGTTTGTTAATTGCGTTGGCGTTACGGTGCCATCTCCTAAATAAAAATTGGCGTTTTGTTCGCCGTTCTCATAAATTATAATTGGCTTGGGTACATAACCCGCCAAATTTTCGTCCAAACAATAGCCAACTTGTAACGGTACATTGTCAAATTTACTAAACAATATATTCTCAAAACCAACCTCAATATTAAAGTCCCCGCCGTCATAATTAAAACTTTCTGACAAGTCCCCATACTCCCTTAAAAATGTACTTGCAAATTGACGGTTTGTAATACTTGAACTTTGCTCATATTTAAAATTTATGTTGTTAAATAATTTAATACGCGCAACATCTATTTTTTTTGTGTCTGTATATTCCGTTATATTCCATATTTGGCCCTCGTTGTACCACTCCTCAACCGTTTGTATTTCGTAAACGTTTTGTTTTACGCCGTAAACCGTTAAATTATATAGACTTAAAAGGTCGCTTATAAATTGTTGTACTGAAAGATCCGGGGCTTGGGTTGTTAAATCTAATTGGCCAACCGTCGAAATTGCCGTTGTAAATATTCGCCGTATTCCGCCCAATGCCCCACTATTTAAAGTAGTAAACCGGTATTGTAATTCGACATTAAATGACGCGGGTATTGACGTTCGCGTTTCAAAACGTACCCGGGTATTTATATTTGGGTTATTTCCGTTGGCCTCAACCCATAAATTTACATTTTGACTACTTCCAAACGCGTTATTTATTTCTATTGTACCATTAAAACTTTCTTGGTTGGTTCCAGGAATACTCAAATAAACGTCAACATATATAACCGCGTTAACGTTAAGGTTTGTAAATATGGCCTCAATAACATGGTTTCCGGTATCTATAATTTGGAAATTTCCTTGGCCTTGTTGGGGTTCGTATTCGTATTGAACGTATTCTAATTGTATTGTGTTGTTGGTGTCGTCAAAAATTGCCGTTGCACCGTTTACGGCGTTTGTTCCATAATCAAATACATAAGGAAACGGCGGGGCTAAATTAGGGGTTCCCGAATTTGGGGTAATTGTTGAAAATTCAATTGGTTTTGGCGGTGTAATAAACGCCGTTGCAATTGTACTTTTAAACAACATAAACGCTTTTAAAAATTTATCATCTTGTAAAAAACCGCCTTGAAAAGTAATTCCAAAATTGGTTTCAATGACTGATAAAATCGCACTTAATTTAACCGCCGGGAACAATTCAGTATATAGTATTTGGCCGTTCGCCGTATCAATATTTTCGTCGGGTGTCTGTGGGTTGTTATATTGCCAATACCTACTCCCGGAAATTAAAGGAAAACGTACGTCGTAATCTACGGCCCCATTTTCCACGCGTTCTTTTACGTTGTTAAACGTGTAGTCAAACGCCAAACTTGACCAATCTAACTCAATAAATTTTGTTTCGCCGAATGTATCTTTTAGACTTACAAGGTCTCCGTAAAATGTAATTGTATAACTATATGGTTCGTTGTTTTCAATATTCGACTTTTCCAATGAAACGGAACCGCGCCGAAAAAATGTATTGTCTATTTCCAGGGTTGCAAACCGTCTTATACTTGGGTTTGTATAATTGCCGTTGACCAATGAAACGTCGCTATTATAAAAATGCTTGAATATTTGGTTGTTATTTGAACTTGCCGGAACCGAAAAACTTTGCGTAAAATCGGTAAAAGTTTTACTTAAATCGGTTAAATTTTGTATTGTTGAATTAATACTTATTTGTTCGTCCTTAAACAAGTCAACGCGTTGGCCCTCAATAAATAATTGTACTTGTCTTTTCATTAAACAACGTTGTTAATTGTTGCGTTTGCAAATGTAAACTCTAATTCGTAATTGATTTGTTTTTTATTTATATGCTCGAATAATTCGGTTGCGCTTGTTTTTAACGTTGCCGGCTTGCCGTTTATTCTTATAATTTCGCTCAACATTAACGGTTTTAATATGCGCTCATTATACTCTTCTTTTACCCAATCCGTATTTACTTTAATACTTTGCGTTGCGTTTAAATTAAATACTTTGGTTTGCTCAAGGGCCGGGTTATAATTTACAAGGTCCCGGGCTAATAAATTGTAATTCTTTTTAGTTACTGCAATACTCGTTTTGCTTACTTTATAAAATATGATCCGTTGCCATACACCGTATTTGTTTACAAAATCGCATACAACCGGGGTATATTTGCACTCGCTTTTTGGTTTAAAAGTCCACGTTGCAAGAACCGTTCCGGTGTCTGTTTTGTACTCAACAATATTTCCAACGTCGCTATAAGTAGGAAACACCGTATAAAATTTTTGTACCGGTCCAATAACGGCCGGGTTGAATGTGAAACTTTGCGTTGTACCGTCGGACAAACTCGTATAAACAACCTCGTAATTTAGTTTTGGTACAATGTGTATTTCGCCGTATCTGTTTAAAAAGGGTTGCGGGAATACCGAACCGGGGTTATTTGGATCGTACCAATATTCGTAATTTCCAGGGGTTAAATGTATGGTCCCCAATTCCGGGTTAAAACCCTCTTCATAATATCCGAAACCGTCAAACGCATAATACGTTTTTGTATCAATTGCCTCGTAACCGGTAATTGTCAAAGTATATCGTATTACTTTAATGTAGGCCCATTCGTTATTTGGCGGAACCGTTGGCGTTGCCGTCTCAACAATTGTACTTTCAATAAAATTTATATACTCCCGAACGTAATTTGATACGTTGTAAACCATTTCCGTACTACTCGGGGACGGTATCAATTTTTCCAATGTGTACGTCGGGGCCGTTGGCGGGGTTGTACCATTATTCCATATAAATAACTCAACCTTTGAACCTAAAATGTTGGGTTGGTCTACTTCTATAATGTAGGGGCTACGAACGTATATTGGTTCGTTTTGTAAATTAACTATGCTCATTGTTTTATTAATTCTAAAAATATTGCTTCAACGTCTTTTATATACGCAATGGCCAATTGGTTGTCAATGTCCCGGGTTGTTTGGTCCCATGCTCGGGTAAAAAATTTCCTTGGCGGTAAACCTTGGTAAAATATACTTTTTGACATCGCGCTTTTTATTGACGCCCTCGAAACAAAACGGCCATTGTTTCGCGTTCCTTTAATTTTCTTTTTTACAATCCATGGGTCCAAACCTTTAAATAAACTTCCTTGGCTTTTACCCGAACCAAATTTAAAACGGCTTCCGGGTGCCTTTTGTATTCCGGGCTTTTTTGTACCGTCCGGTTGTTGAATATTTACCGCCCCCGGGTTGGCACCTTGTACCCCCTCGTCTTGATAAAAACCATACTCAACCATTATAAACTCAAAAATAAAACCGTCCATTGTTTGGTCTACGTTGTACCCAATACTATCAAATAAAACCCCCGAACTAATCATTTTTTCGTTCTTTAAGTTTTTGCGCGTTCGCCTTACTAATACGTCGCCAAAGGTTTCTATTTCTTTTAAAACCTCGTTTAGCATATTGTCATGTGATTAGGTACATAAAGGGAAACGCTCGCGGACCAACCGGCCAACAAGTTAGAATAACTTTGCTCGAACGCTTGCATTGTAAAACCAACTAATTGTACTTTGTTGTCCCAAAGATCCCCGCGCCTTAAGTCTTCGTACAACCTCAACAAAACATTGTATTGAGTATTCATAACTGAATGTTTGTTGTTTACGCCGTCGTCTGAAATGTCGACAATATCCATGGCATAAAGTGTAAACGTAAATTGTACCGCGTTTCCGTCGGGCGTTGCCGTCTCCATTACCATGTATGAAAGCGGAAATAGCGTTTGCTTTGACAAGTCTATTTCGTCCCCCATACCCTCGCCAAATTGGTTTACCAATGGGTTGGCCTCTAATGTGTCTTTTATAGTATTGTAAACTAATGAATACCCCTCGTTGCTCATATTTTAATTTTTTGCTTTGGCTTGTCTAATTTGTTTTTTACGTTCGCTTGTTTCGGCCTTGTCTTTTTGCGCAATATATTCAAGGTAGGTAAGGGCTTTATAAATGGGTATCTTTGTAACTCGGTCGAACTCGAGCAAATTTCCATTGCTAATTCTATAAATGGAATGGTACCATTTCCAGTTTTTGTTGAATTGCGCCCATTCGCTATAATCGTTTTGTTGTTCATTCTCTTCGTTTCCTCCTTTAAAAATTGTGTTAAATTGCGCAACAATTCCTTTTCTAAATTGCAAAAAAAAAGGGACGTTCCTAATACAATATTTAACGGTAGGTTTTGCATAATTTCCATATACTTTTCGTTGGGTTCGTACTCTTCAACTTCGTATGTGTCCTTATATGTTTGAGTAATCGGACGGTATAAAACGGCCATTGCTTTGTGCAAACCGTCCCATTTTGTCAAATGGCTTTCAACGTCTATATACTCGCCGAAACTCATATTTTCCAGGTCCGGAACCAAACCAAATTCAACGCCGTTAAATTTCCAACGCTTGTTAAATTTTGCCTCTTGGCCCAATACTTCTTTGATTTTACCAATTAAAAAATATACGTCCTTTACGGCCATTCTCGAAACGGTCCGCATTTCCAAACCGCAAAATATTGACACAAATTTAAAGGCCAATATTTCATCATCGTTTGTGGTCTCTTCAACCTTTAACCATTTTTGGTACGCGCTCAAAGGTATTTCTTGTAAATGCGTTGGGTATTTTATGTTTATATTCATTTAATATCGCTTTTTGCCTCAACCTCTTTTTCAACCAAACGAGAACTTTGACCGGTTAAACTTGTTTTTCCGGCATAACTCGTAAAACAAATTTTGCCCCAATTTCCAACCTTGGTATTTAATAGCGGGGCTTGTCCCCAACTAATTCTATTATTTACTGCGCCTTGTCCCCATGTGTCCATAATATGTCTTTTTATTTAATAACAATAACTCGCCTTTTTGTACCTAATAAAGATAGTATTTACCCCGGTGCGGGTTCTCTAAAACTTGTGAAATAAAATACCGGCATGCGTCAATGCAATGGTTCCATTCGTCCTTTGGCACCGTCTTATTGGTTTTACTGATCCATTGGTAATTATTAAACTCCTTTATTAAATTCTCGCTTTTTGGTTCAATGATTATTTTGTATTCCAACATTAAGCTAATACCGCTTGTAATACTCCCTTGGCCTTTTACCGCACTAACTATATTTAGGCCCCGGCCTTTTAACTCACTTATTAAACGCGGTTCGGCACTATCCCCAACAATTAAATTTTCGCGCCCGGCATGTTGCATATTTAATTCGTATATACTCCCGGTACTTAACCCCACCTCGTAAAAACATTCCCTTAAATGTATCGTCTTTTTTTTGCGGTTTATACTACATTCAATTAACGTTGTCGCGTCTTGACTAAATCCATAATCCTGGCCGAACCCCATTAAATCGGTTTGCTCAAATGGTCCGGTTGACCAATGGGAAAATACCGCGCCGGTTGGTTGTGAACGTTGGCCGGTTCCGTAAACGGTCCACCAATAGGGGTTGCTTATTTTTTCCTCAATGTCCTCAACTTGGCTTTGTGTCAAATGCGGGTTGTCCCGGTACGTCGAAATAAACGGTTTGTACTTTGGTATATAATGATCCAACCAATGCTCAACCGGTAACGCCGGGTTGTAATCGGCAATTACTTTGTGTCTCGTCCTTGGAAACAATTGGTTTACGGTGTCCTCGGGCAAATGGTTTGCTTCATTCAACCATAATATATCGCGGGACCGTCCATGTATTTTTTTGCTATCGTCCGCCCCATAATAGTTTATAGTATTGCCAAACAAAATATATTTACCGTTGGTCATGTTGTGGCTTAATCGGTCGTACAATTCATGCTTTATAAGAATGTCTTTAAAGTCTTTCCATGCCGTATTTTTTAGGGCCGTAAATGTGTCTCGGCAAATGTCAATTTCCATTCCGGCGTTGGGGTGTTCTTTACACAACCAAATTATGTAATAAATAACGGCCCACGTTTTGCCGGATCTTGTACCCCCTTGTAATAAAGTTACGCGTTGTTTGGGTACGGCCTCTTTTAAATATGTAAAATTTGGGTTGGCTTTATTCGTCATTTGTAAACCATTCGGGCAACGTTCCCTTTGATATGCTCACGTTGTGGTCATTTGTTTCAATATACCCCCGGTCCCGCATTTTTGTTTTGGCGTAAAATATTGTTACCGTCGGGTTGTCGTTTTCAATGTGTTGTCTTATTTTACCCTCAACCCAATCCTTGTTCGCCTCTTCAATTTCTTTGACTGCGCGTTTATAGTCTTCGTCAATCTTTAACCATTCGTAATGTTGGGTTCGGCTTGCCTTGGCTTTTTTGCATGCTTCGCTCACGTTACCGCATGTCAAATTTAGGGCTTTGAGCATGTCCCTTTTTTTAGTGTTCGTTTTGTCCGTTGTTTTATTTGTCATTGTTTCCGTAATTTAAAAATATGTATAACCAACAAAACAGAATAAAAAGTATTGCGCCGTAACTAAATAATATTGTTGTCATTTTGTTTTGGGTTATATTCTAAATACAATTTATTTAATTCTTGTACTTTCCATTTTATACAACCGCCACAACTTGACGTTTTATATTTGGTGTTAAATACTCTATTGTAAATCGATAACATTTTTGTTTGTTCATTATGCGTAATTTGGTGCCTTGTCTTTTGGAACCATAAATGCAAAAAATTGTATTCGTCTTCGTTTAGGCATTTCGGGTTTTTAAATGGGAATAATTTATTTAAGGTATCGCGCCTTTTGTCACACCCGCAATCGTCCCCCATTATAAATTTGGCTATCCTGGAAACGCCGGTTTTTTCCAATACCTTTTCCACAACGTCCCCAACTCCTTTTAATGGTTGTTTACTCTTCCATTCTTTGTACTCTTTTGTTCTTTTGTCAAGGGCGTTATAATATGCCTCGTCTTTTTGTTCGATCATGTTCTTTTGTATATTCTTATTTTATATTTAAAAATGTTTAACCTAAATATTGTTTTATACATTACAACCAATGTTCAACGTAAATAAAACCGCAACCATAAAGGCACCGAATTTGTGTTAAGTCTTCGCCGGCGTTTTCAATTATTGGGGTATTCAATACCTCAACCCCGCAACATGGCCAAACGTACGTTTCGCTTATTGTTTTGTTTTCAACATGGTACGTTTTGCGTTTCATGCTTTGAACGGCTTTTATTTGATCTTTTGTTGGTCCCTCCATTATCTATTTTTTAAAGTTACCGGTTCGCGAAACGCGCTCATTTTACGCCTGCATAACATGTATTCCTCGCAATCCGGGTTAATTAAAATATCTTTTTGTACCAACTCGTTGGCCTCGTCCTCGGTCAAGTTTTGGTCAATAATTTGTTGGCTTTGTGGGCCTTTAAAAACCTTAAAGGTTTCGTAAATCTTATAGTCTGCGCTCATAATATCGTTTTGAAAGTTTAACAAATATAGTATTTTTCTTTAATTATTATACACAAATATAAATTATATATGTGCAACCTATCTGCATAACATTATTTAATTTGCTTATAATCTTTATTAAAATAGTCCTCAAATTCCTCGTTTAATTCGTCTTTAAGACGCTTTCGGCATTTCTTAATGGTATTGCTTATACTCGATAAAGATATGCGACTATCGCGCGAAATTTTGCGCATGCTATCCGGGCCGGTTGCAACCAAAATAAACAATTGTCGGTCGTACCAATGCCAATTTTCCATTACGGATCTTATTTTGGCCTCTAAAATATCGTTGGCAATATACCATTCGGTTGGTGCCTCGTCCCGGCTTGTCATTTTAAAGTCTTCAATTTGGTATTTTTTTACTTTGGCCTTTTGTTTTGCGAAATTTATATGGTTGTTCCTTAATGCGATATACATAAAACCTTTATTCGCTTTTCCGTTAATTACTGCGCGGTCTTGGGCGTTGGCTTGGTGTATTCTTAAATAGGTTTCTTGTACTAAATCTTCGCAATATGTGTACTCGCCAAATGTGCGCACCATATCAACCCATTCGGCATGCTTTGTATTTAATATTTCCAACCAATGTTTACCCATTGAATATAAAAAAGCCCCGGTGTCGGGGCATGCTTTATTTTTGGTCCTTAATATACGCATTTAATTTTCTTAACGTACTCAATTTAACATCGTCTCCGGCCATGAACCGGTCAATATGGTATTGGTGCATTTTTTCGCCTTTGTCTTGAATTTCGCGTACAACCTTGTTTCGGGTTTTGTATTTGAGAATTTCCAACATTGCGTTTCGCAATTCCCGGTCCTTTATATATGGCATTTCGTATTTGTTAAAAGGGTAAATCGTCTTCCAATTCGTTTTGTTCGGCTTGTAACTTGTCCTCAACAAAATTTTGTTCTATGCCGTCGCGCTCGCTTTTTGTATTATTTAATCTCCAGGCCTCAACCGTATTGAAATATTTTACTTTGCCGTCGGGCGCGGTCCATTCTCGGCCCCTTAAATTTATGTCAACGTCCATTTGTTCCCCAACGTCCCAAAGATCCAATAAACCGCATTTATCTTGCGTCAATTGTATTAAAATTAATTGCGGGTACTTGTCCGCCGTCTCAATTACAAATTCGCGCTTACTAAATTTTTCACTTACTTTTTGGGTTTCCCCTTTAACGTGTAGTTTTCCTTTTACGTTCATGTTTATTTTGTTTTTAATTGTTTATAATATTCTCGGCATTGCTCAACGCGTTCGTATATGCTTTTTATTACGTCGTCGTCTCTTTCAATTACAAAGTTTTTTACTCGTTTTTCTTTTGGTATATGGTCAAACTCATGTCGCGAACGAACCATGGCCACAATATCCGGGTTTTCGTCGCCGTCCCATACGCTATCGTTTAACCAATGCTCGCGTCGTATTTGGTCCAATACCATATTTTCCGGGGTGTTAATTAAACAATATGCAAGATCGCATTTATCGTAACCGGTCAAAGCAAGATACCCCATACATTGAAAATAATAATCTTTATTTGGTATTTCCTCGTCAAACATTGGAAACGTTGTACCGTCCCAACTTGTCTTGACGTCTGCCAATACCGTTTTACTTAAAACGTCTGTATGTCCGGTTAAATATTCATTTTCAAACGCATGTTGTTTTCCATGTATAACGTCAAAAGGCAATTTCCATTCCAAAACCTCGTTGGCCAATTCAATGCTTTGCGTTTCGCAATCGTTGCCTTTGTCAATATAACGGCTTCTAAACTCGCGTACAATACCAAATTCGTTTTCCTTAAAAATGTCTTGTATATACGTTTTGCATGTTTTACTCAACGTCTCTTTTTTGGTCCTTGGGTTGGTCATTATTTTACCCAATGACGAACAACGTATTTTTAATTCACTCATACTATTGTTTTTAATTGTTTCGACGTTAATTCAAAATTTGCCTTTAACTCTTCGACGGTGTATTTACCGTTGCTTATTGCGTGTAACGCATGCTCAAATTTTTCGTTTGTTAAACTTGGTTTTTGCGGTTCCGCTTTTCCGGCCATGTCAATATCTTTGTCGCTTACAAGTCCGAAAAATGAAGACAACGCATAACGACGCCAATAAGATATCCCCGCCCCCTGGGCTTGAAATGGGTTCATTTTTGCCAATGCTATGTCTTGGGGTATTTCTGTAAACTCTTCTAATGTTTCTTTGGTTGG